>ERZ650310.31-NODE-31-length-39767-cov-5.200569_pt1 | contig 39767 bp, 48 predicted proteins | sample MGYA00376246_ERZ650310 | MGnify/ENA primary metagenome ERZ650310 (study PRJEB26733, sample SAMN07839286) | wastewater metagenome | biome: small river; feature: stream; material: water | place: USA: North Carolina | collected 2016-03-01 ...
CATGATGACCGCCCGCAATCAGAATAGCGCTCTCTATCACCTCATCTCTTACTTTCAGATTGGCTACTGAAGCTTCCAATACCGACTCACCAATAGCAGCATGAGTCTTCATCACACCCCACTCATCAAAATTTAAGGGTCCTGCTTTAAGCAAAATACTATCTGGAATGCCTACTTTTCCGATATCGTGTAGAGGTGCGGCTCTATATATTGCATTGATTCTTTTGGTATCTAGTTGCTCAGGGTGACATCCCATTAACTTAAGCCGCTCAGCCAAGACCTTCACATAACGCTGAGTCCGCACAATATGATTGCCAGTATCGTTATCCCTCGATGAAGCCAAGTTCTTCAGGGCAACAAGCATCTGCTCCTCTTTATCCTCTCGACGCTCTCGCTCACGAGCTACCAATTGATTGTAGAAGTAATTGCCTATAGCAATAAAAATTAAGGCGTATAAGACAACAACAATTAATCGCGCTATGAATTCAGGTAAATGCTCATCAAAAATACTTGTATGGCCAATGAAGTCTTGATAGTGATCTACAGTCCAAATCCTATAAATCCATAATGCAATTTGACCAGTAATAGCTAAAATCAAAAATCCCATGTAGATGGATTTAGACTTCAAATATTGCACACTCAACTCATACATTTGCCAAAGAGCAAGGGCAATTGCTATTCCACTGAGAAATTCAACGCGTATGTCGTAGGCCTCCTGAATTCGGATAAACTCAAAAATGCTCCCAAGCAGTGGCAATGAAATTAAAAATGCCAGCAACAGTCCTTTAGTAATCTTTGTATTAAAAGATCTGAAAAGGATGACGAGCCCCATATTTGCCACAAACTGCATGACATTAGAAAGCGTAAGCGCAAGCCCGCCTACTAAAGGGTAGATGAGGAAAAAAAAGCAAGACAATGACATCGCGAGCAAAGAAAAAGCCCAGTAGTGCTTTGAGCTTTGTAAGCTAAATTGATGTCGCAATCCATGAAAAGAGCTAAAGCTAAGGCCAAAGAAGATTAGCCCAAATCCCAAATACATGGCTTGATTGGCTAATTCCATTACGTTAAACCTCTTTAAATATTAATTAATCTATTGATATAAAGCTTAACCGATTATTAACCTAACAGCTAATATTGACTGAACTAGTCGCCATCAAGATTAATAAAAAAGTTAGGGAGTGTAGAGCTCCCAGGCATTCTTGCCTCGGTTCTTGGCGACATACATAGCAGAATCAGCATGTGCCAATAAATCAGTAGTTGCCGCACCGTCCTTAGGATAAATCGTCACGCCAATACTGGCACTGATAGAGACATTTTGCCCATCGATCATAAATGGAGCGGATAGTAAACTCAACATTCGGTTTAGCAGGATCTTGAGTTGAGCCTCATTTTTTATACCGCCTAGAATCAGAACAAACTCATCCCCTCCTAAGCGAATCACGGAGTCGCTATCACGTACCGCTTTTTTCATGCGTCCTGCTGCGGCAATTAAAAGATTGTCTCCAGATAAATGACCCATTCGATCATTTATCTCCTTGAAACCATCTAAATCCAAGAAGCAAATTGCCAATAAGTCTGAATCTACTCTCGCAACTGCCTTAGCCCTCTCCAATAGACCATCGAGAGACAGGCGGTTAGGCAATTTAGTCAAGGTATCAAAATGAGCTGCGTCATGCAGCACCTCGTTACTATTAATTAAGCGCAATTCTTCTGCTTGTGTTCTTTGTTTCGCTCGGTAAAAGAGCATCAGCGTGACGCCAGATAGCCCTAAAAATAAAATTAGCACAGACAGCATGATGTTCAATCGCAAATTATTTAGCAAGGGATCATCTGAATTTTTATATGTTTCCATCCTTATCCACCCCAATGGAATACCAGGATCTACTCTGTACCAAAGTCTAGATAAATCGCCCTGCTTTTCAATTAAAAATTGACCAGAAAGATTTTGGGGTAAAGCAACAGTAGGGGTAGAGAAATTTGAAGTTACCGGACCATCAACACTCTTTCGCTCCAGGTAAGCAAGCACTGCGCCATTTAAATCAGCTACCATCACCGATTTAACAGTTTCGTTACCCATGATTTGCCGCAAATCAACCTCAAGCTGAGCGTACTCACGCGTCACGATTAAATCGCTAATCGCAAGCGCCAATCCCTTACCTAGCGCAATTTCCCTGCGCTCTTGAGTAACTTGTATTAATTGATTTGTGTTGTAGTAAGTCCAGAGGCTGCTTGCAGAAATAAGAACTACTGCCAGCAGAGAAAACCAAGCAATATATTTACCAAAAAAAGAATCCGCGGATGTGGGCCGCGGCTTATTCCGCACTTTTCACCACAAATTTATCCAAATGCAGGGCCTCTAAAGGCTGGTAATTTATTTTGTAACTCACGGCCATTGGCTTTGCCAACTGAGCACCTTTTAATAGCTCGCTACCATCTGCTGTTTGATCCATTGCTAACAAGGCATTCTGCACATTTTTACGTAGCTGGTCAGATATACGAGCATTTGCAGAAAAAGGATGTGATGTGTAGCGCTTAGTTTCTACCAGGGTATGCAATTCCGCCTTAAGTTCATCCGGCTCGGCTAAGAGAGTGCTTTGGATGCCACCACCCGCAACTACATCGCCACGGATCACTGAGCGATAAACATTACTATGCGTCTTGACATAGACTGGCTCAAACGGTACCCCATCTTTTGCAAGAGTAGCTCGAATTAATAAGGATGCGGCAAAAGCATTGGGAGCCGGAAATGCAATACGTCCACCACTAAGCTCTTTCAGACTATTGAACTTGCTATCCTTTTGAACTACCAGAATCCCAAAAATGGGGGTGCTACTAGCCACCAAGGGAACGTACTGATTCTTACGCCACTTCATCGTGGCATGGTATGGATTCATATAGGCAAAATCGGGTTTGCCCTCCAATAAATCCATCTCAAATTGGGGAATCGTAGTTGGCACAATTAATTCAAAACACTGCTTAGTCTCTTTGCCAACCTGCTCAAGCACAGGAGACCAGCGCGTATATATCTGTGTCGCAGTAAGCTGGGGAACGATATAGACCTTCAGGGATTTAGTTGCGGCCTTATCACCTAGGCAGGCCCCCTGGGCTGAAATTGCTTCAGCACAAACAATCAATCCCGTCAAAATTTTGAAAACTTTATTTTTTGATTTCATAAGCACTTAATTCAAGAAAGCTTTCACACGCGTATTTTAACTACTAATTAGAAAATCTATAAAAACTGTAGCCAATTATTCAAGTAATTAAGTGCTTACACTAAGGCTATTCACTCAAGGGTGGGCTGCTGTATTGAAGTCTGAATAAAGTCATTTTCTAGTAGTTATCTACTCTATATATTAACTAGTGAGCCCTCTAAAATATTGAAAGAAGATGAAATCCATCTTTATCGCAAGAGATTACAAGTAAAGCGCCGCCCCATCATTTATGTTTTATAACCACCCTCTATTGTTAATAGCTGACTTATTGCTCGTCATGATCATGACAGTATTTGTGTATGTTACTTGGCACTTCAATAGGCAATCCAAAGGAATGCGGGAATGGTGCATAGCCTTTTCCTGCGCAGCTAGCAACCTATCGCTCTTCATTCTCAAGCCGCAGATACCACCTTTAGTTTTGGGCCCGGTTCTTCAAGCACTCTTGATGTCTACTGGTCTTTTTGCTTTATATGGTTGCCGTCGATATGTCGATAAAAAGATGGGGGTTAGTAAGGTCTATATTTTTGTCATTATCCCAACGCTAGCAATTTCAACTTATTTCGCCGATCTGCAATCCAATCTTCAGGTCGGCTTTCTGATTACTAGCATCGTTACTGGTTGTTTTTTTATTATCGCTAGCTTCAGCCTGCTTAGAGGGGGATTTAAATCTCACCCCATTCGGTATGCCCTCTCCCTATGTATTTTGCTTCATGGGCTCTTCATGATTGGCAGGCCAGCACTCTTTACACCGCTAATTGAAGGTCTACTGAAACAACTGATCTCCATTAGCGGCTTTGAATTTATTCTTTTCCAGCAAATTGTCTTTACGCCCATACTTGCACTCAGCATTATTTTGTTAGTGAACGAAGATAACGCTCGTCAACTCAGAATGCAGGCAGAATACGACTCCTTAACCTGCCTGCGCAATCGTGGCTCATTTTTTTCTCAACTTCGCAAAGCCGCCAATCTCTCCTCAAGATTAAAAACGCCTCTGACTATATTGACGATCGACCTTGATCGCTTCAAATCGATTAATGATCGATATGGCCATCAAGCAGGTGATGAGGTTTTAAAGTCATTCTCTCGCATTGCAGAACAGTGCATTCGAAATGTAGATGGGATTGGCAGAATTGGTGGAGAGGAGTTCTCCATCTACCTTATGAATACCTCTATTGATAGCGCAAAAATCATTGCCGAAAGACTGCGTAATGCCATCGAAACTTCACCTGTGAAGCTTTCATCCGGAGAGATTCATTACTCAGCAAGTATTGGCATTGCCAGCTACGAAGAGCAATTAGGCATAGATAGCGTGATTGATCTAGCGGATCGAGCCCTCTATCAAGCAAAACAAAATGGCAGAAATCGAGTGGAATTAGCCAGCAAAGCTGAGTTGGCTATTTAAGTACTTTAAATTAGGTATCGCTATAGGTATTGGCAATATCCTGGAAGCGTTCCTGCTCAGCAATAAAAGCATCCACTATGGATGGGTCAAACTGAGAGCCACGCTTAGAAATAATCTCTTGGGCAGCCTGTTCATGAGACCAAGCTTCCTTGTAAACGCGTTTAGTGACCAAGGCATCATACATATCAGCTAAAGACATGATTCTGGCCTCAAGTGGAATGTTGTCACCTCGCAATCCCCGCGGATAACCAGAGCCATCCCATTTTTCGTGATGACCGCCTGCTATGCGAATGGCCTTAATAATGACGTCTTCCTCATCCAGCGCATTCTTTTCCAGGGTATTAAGCACATTCTCGCCAATAGTGGTATGGGTTTTCATGGTCACCCACTCCTCCTCTGTGAGGGGGCCACTCTTCTTGAGGATGCTATCTGGAATGCCAATTTTTCCGATGTCGTGAAGGGGCGTAGCCTTTGCAAGCAATTCAATTGATTCATCGGACAATTGATTTAAGTAATGCCCATCTTCACGGAGTCGTAAGGCCAAGAGCTTAACGTAATTTTGAGTGCGAATAATATGGTTACCAGTTTCATCATCTCGCGCTTTTGCAAGGGCATTCAATGAAGATAAGAGCTGAAGCTCTGATTGTTCCGCCTTTTTCTTGGCAAGCTCAACCTTCATCTCGTGGAACTCTTGATTAAATTTTTCTTTTTTTCGCTCTGCTATCGACAGTACGAGTCCAGTAAAAAAGACATACCGCAAAATTCCAAAGATCAAGAGAAATATAAAAGAAATTGCATTTAGAGTCCCACCATCATGAGCAAAACTAACGCCATAAAAAATGATGGTAATCAGTCGGACAGTCCAAACCAAAGCGCCAGCATAAAAGATCAATGCCAAAATGGAGGCCAGTGATATTTGTGATTTTTTGTAAAACTGATGTGCTAAATAGCCGCCATAAAAACTAAAAACAGCACTGACAATTGCAACCACCAGAGGCTGATTACGTGGACCTATGTACTCACTAACCAGCACAAAAGTCAGCACGATAAGAGCGGCGAAGAGCAGGCTAGAGCAAACTGCTTTCCAAAGATGAATTACTTTCCCGCTTAAGCTACTTAAAGAATAGTTAAATAGAACAGCCGCCCCTAAGGTCAGGGCATTGGAGAGCTTATAAGAAACAAAATCGGGCAAATACTCTTTAAAAGAGACCCCAGTAACCCCTATACCGATAAATATAGAGGCAATGACCCATAAAAGAATGTAAGGACGCCGATCGTTCCTATAGTGAACAAGTAATAAGGTAGCCCCAGCAAAGGAAAATATTCCAAAGAAGAGAAAGAGTGCGAAGATGACACTGACCATCGTATTTGGAGATTAGTGACCTCGTTTTAGTGCTTGAGGTAATGGTTGCTAAGAGTCTGGTGTACAACCAGATCGCACCCCAATCACCATTTTGGGAATGCTATTTGCCTGGAGATTTCCAGGGGGGGGGTAATTAAGCCCAGTGCATCGTGATATTCAATGTAGTACCAGCAATAATTTCAAATATCTCCGACCTTCCAACTCCGTCATAAGCCCCAAATAGACGATAAGTTCCAGGGGGTATATTGGCAACAAATAAGGGGGCATCAACAATATCGTTAAAAAGAACCTCTCCAGCCTCGCTAAAGAGGATCAAATGAACGCCAAAAAGCCATTCTTTTTGATCATCAACCTCCTGTGAAAACTCAACACTAAGAGGCCATTTTTTGATTTCCTCACGGATATCCCCAATAAAGTACCCCTCTACATACTGAGCATCGCTTGTGGGAGGCATTCCTTCTGAAATCATCCCAATACTGGCTTTGCTCGGACTCGCCATAAAAATGGCAAGTCCGATCAAGAAAACGGATTGAATAAGCGCCTTAAGAATTAAGGACTTTCTAAGGCTCAATGAATTTACCAGTGAGAGCGCCGAGAAACAACTGCACCAATAACGCCACCAACTAACGCAGCTAGGCCCAATGAAAGTAAAGGTCGATGCTGTATACAACAGTTAGTCCGATACAACATATCCTTACCAGACTCTACACAAGCTTCCTTGGCTTCAGAACATTTCTCCATGGCTTCATTTAACATTTCAACACCCCCTTTTCTAAGCTCTTTAGTCTGATCAGCGCCCTCCTCAATTAGATTTCGCACATCAGAAATTAAGCGCTCAATATCTTTTTGGATTTGGATCAAATTTTCATTCATCATGCTGACCTCGATTTTGATAAATAAAATGTTCATTCAATTTTTCATTTACACAATTTTTTAAGAAGAATGAGCGAGAGGAATCGAACCTCTGCGATCGCCATAAATGGATCTCGTTCTACCACTAAACTACACTCATCCTTGGGAGCAGGAGCTAGATGAATTTATTCCCCTGAATAAAATGCAACCGACTAATGCTCTCCTCATCAATCGAATCACTCATCACGCTCCACGCCTTATTTATAGACTTTGATAAGAAATTAATTTTGAGAAAAATCAATAAATACAAATTGTCTAAAGAAGTCCCCAACGCTTGATGCAATGGGCCTTTGCGAGCTGAGTAATGAAGAGGTATATAGGTATCAGTAAAGATAAGAACAACCAATATTCCAATGGAGGTTGTGATAAATGAAAGCTGCTAGCCATGAAGCTGTAGGGCAAAGCAATCCCTATTGCACAAATCAATAAGGTAGCGAAGATCAATGAATGACTTGCTGAACTTTGTAGAAGCGGAATTTTTCCAGTTCGGATGATATGAACGACTAAGGTCTGCGATAGTAAAGATTCAATAAACCAGCCAGTCTGGAATACAGCAGCAGACTCAGCGGTGTTGGCTTTTATAGAAAACCATAAAAAAGCAAACGTCAGATAGTCAAATACAGAACTAATGGGCCCAATATAGAAGATGTATCTCTTTAAACCGCTAATGTCCCATGACCTAGGTTTGCGTAAATACTCCTCATCTACCGCATCACCCGCAACAGCAGTTTGTGACATGTCATAAAGCAAATTATTCAGCAGGATTTGACTGGGGGCCATTGGTAAAAATGGCAGGATCACACTCGCCCCACACATACTCAACATGTTTCCAAAGTTCGAGCTTGCAGACATTTTGATGTACTTCATGATGTTTGCAAATACTCGGCGACCTTCAATGACGCCCTGATGCAATATGGTGAGGCTTTTATTGAGCAAAATAATATCAGCGGATTCTTTAGCGATATCAACCGCGGAGTCAACGGAAATACTCACATCTGCCGCAACGAGGCCTGGCCCATCATTAATACCATCCCCCATATACCCCACCACATTGCCACTCATCTGCAATGCACGAATAACCCGAGCCTTATGCTGTGGAGTCATTTTGGCGAATAGAGTGGTTTTCATCGCCACGAGACCCAATTCCTCCTCGCTCAGAGAATCAATATCTTTTCCAAGAATCGCCTTACCTACGTTGAGGCCAACTTGTGTACAGACTGTATTGGATATGAGGGCGTTATCACCCGTGAGTATCTTGACGTTGACACCACAAGAATGTAAAGCAGCGAGGGCTGATCTAGCAGATTCCTTGGGCGGATCCAAAAAGGCAATATATCCTAGAAGCGTTAAATTAGATTCATCAGCTATTTGATAAGCCCTTTCCATAGAATCTTCCTCTCGAATGGCTACTGCAATTACCCTAAACCCCTCCATATTTAAGCTATCAGATACTTTTAATATATCGCTCAAGCACTGATTACTCAGTAAATCCAAATGATCTCCAGATTGAACATATTTACAGCAATCAACAATTTCTTCTACTGCTCCCTTGCAAATCAAAATATCCCGCCGCCTGTCCGTTCTGAGGATTACAGACATACGGCGACGCTGAAAATCAAATGGAATTTCATCAATTTTTTGATAGTTAATGGACTGATGCAGTTTCTGATGAATATCCACATGACTGAGAATGGCTAGATCCAAGAGGTTTCTCATGCCAGACTGGTAGTGGCTATTAAGATAGGAATACTCCAGCACCCTCTCATCGGTATTCCCATGGATGTCGATGTATCGCTCTAAAATAATCTGGTCTTGAGTCAGAGTTCCTGTTTTGTCGCTACAGAGGATATTCATTGCCCCTAGACTTTGAATAGCGGACAAGCGCTTGATAATGACGTGTTTTTTTGAGAGGGAAATCGCGCCTTTTGATAGATTAATCGTTACCAACATAGGTAGCATTTCAGGCGCTAAGCCAACGCCAACAGCGATAGCGAATAACCCTGCTTCCAGCCAATCCCCCTTAATCAAGCCATTGAGTAAAAAAATAGAAAGGACAATCCAAGCCATTAACTGAATCATGAGCCAAGTAAATTTCTCGATCCCAAGGTCAAAGCTGGAATGCTTTTTTTGTATGGCCATATCAGAGGCTAGGCCGGCAAAAAGCGTATTAGGGCCGGTATTAATTGCAATGCCTGTGCCAACACCAGATACAACATGACTGCCCATAAACGCCAGATTATCTAATTCAAAAAGTTCTTCAGATTCTTGAATTCGAGCATTTGGTGACTTTTCAACAGGGAAGGATTCGCCTGTAAGTGCGGATTGATTGATAAACAAGTCTTTTGCCGTCAGAACGCGAATATCTGCTGGTATCAAATCTCCAACGGATAAATAGATGATCTCTCCAGGGACTACTTGAGTTAAGTCAACCTCAGATTGATTACCGCCACGAAGTACCTGCACCTTGATGCGGACAAGCCTAGTTAGTCGCTTTAATGCCTCACTCGATTTGTATTCCTGAATAAAGCCAAAGAGAATTGAAAAAATAACCATCACCGCAATCACCAATGCGCCCTTTGACTCCCCAGTGATATAGGTCAATAGGGACAGCATCAGCAATAACAGTGGCAAAGGTGCTATGAAACGCTTTAGGATTTCAAAACCAATCCATACTTCACGCTCTATCTTGAGTGAGTTCGGCCCATAGATCTCGTAGTTATGTCTAAATTGGGACTCAGATAAGCCGTCAACTGATGAGGAAAGCTTGGAGTAGAGAGTCTCGATCTCTATCGAGGAAAGAATATTTAAACTTTGACGAAGATTTTCGTATTGATGTTGATGTACTGCCTCCATGTAATAACTGAAGTCTCTTAAGGGGTTATCAGCAATAAAACATCAAAAGTTGATGAGTATGGATCCTTTCATGACCCCATTTTCAAAATCATCAAACTTCATAAAACCCATCCGTTGATCTGGTAGCTCAACTAGAAGATGTCCTGAGGGATGGGTATGGATGAAGTACTCGCCAGGATCAAACTCAATTGGCACAGAATTCACGATGGTTCCAACTGAATTCATCCCCAGAACGGCATTTGTAATTCTAATTTTCATGGCAACCTCTTATTGGCTATAAAGATCTATATTCGTGAAAATCTAATAAGTACAGTTCGTCATTTTTTGTTCGATAGCTCGCTGTCTGCATCATCTCGCTGTCTAGCCCTGCCATATTCATATTCTGTATTTTTTGAATATTTATAAATCGTAAAAAGAAGTAGAAAAAATATTGAAATGAGTCCGAGACTAATCCAATCTGCCTCGATCCCAGCCTCGCTAGTAGGCAATACTCCTGACATCTGAGCGTAAGAAAGACCCATCAGACCCAATAATATGAGGACGTAGAATCTAACCATAAAAGACTCCTATCAAATTATTTTTCAAGCAATAGCTCTAGTTGATCAATTGGTGTTTTGGTGTAATTTTTATAAATTTCTCGCATCACTTTACTCATCATGCTTTTTGACAACCCCTTTTTAATGAGGCTGATCACCTCGGAATCGCCAATCAGAGTAATTCGCTTAAAGCCACCTCGCTTGAACTCTAGATCTATTGCTTTGCATGACTCTTTTAAATATCGAATATCACTTTTTTCAGAGGGCGACACATCAGAATGGGGTGATCTTGAAATACCCATTCGATCAAAGTCTTTTCCAGAGTCTCCCCTGCTTTTAGGAGCATATTTTTCACGGTCATAATCTACCTTTTTAAAGGCTTTTAAATGATGGTCTGAGGTAGAGGGATTTCTGGCCAGAAGCACAAAGTGCTGACCATCAGCAACAATGAAAAGATCTTCGTCGCTTAGCGTTGTCATCTTCTCAATTAAGCCAATTTCGAGTTTTTAATCGATAGCAAACAATCCAAAATTGAGTGCTTATAGTTTGCCGTAGGATTCTTAGAGCAAATTGAATTAATGCATTGCTGAATGCTATTGATATAAGGCAATTGATTCATGGACTTTCTCCCAATTAGACGTATGCACCTCTAGAGTCAGAATCTCACTCTAAATATGGCTAAATTTTTACAGGGAATCAGTGGTGATTATTTGCGTTTTATCAATTTTTAGTCTTTATATAAGCAGAGGAATGGGGGCCTGCTATGCGAAGAAAATTATTGATATTAGTCAAATATGGATGATGTTAGAAATGTAGTGTTGAGCTTCATCAAACTCGCGTACAAAAAATGGCCTTTACTGCTGATAATGAGAAGGGATCAACGATCCGCTATCAAAAATTATTCGATAGCATCGTCGATGGAATTCTGATACTTTCCTATCCCGATGGCGATATTAAAGATGCCAATGAATCTATTACACGCTTATTAGGATACAAGAGATCTGATCTGATTGATCAGAACTTTTGGGAAATGAATTTGATGGTGAACAAGGCCCAGGCACTTGATGCCTATGCCCTACTGCTGAAGGGGCAAGAGCTCAAGCTAATTGATACAAAGCTAGTAAGCAAAGCGGGGGGACAGCTCGAAGTGGACTTGAGTGGTGAGATGTATAAGCTAGACCATAAAGCGATTATTCAGCTCAATATTCACAGTAAAACTGAAATTCAGGCTCTTAAAAAAGAAATTGACGAGTTCCACAAGATTTCAGAAAAGGCTACTGATGAAATGATTCAGGCCCTACTAACGATGACAAAGTTTAGGGATCCCTACACAGCCGGTCACCAAATTGGCGTGAGCAAGTTAGCCACAGCAATTGCAAAGGAAATGAATCTAAGCCAGTACGAGATCGATGGCATCAAGGCAAGCGCTCTTGTACACGATATTGGCAAGATCTCCATTCCCGCTGAAATATTAACCAAGCCCAGCGCACTTAACACCTATGAAATGGCTTTAATTAAAAATCATGTCAAAGTTGGGTTCGATATTCTGAAGGGGCTACAGTTCCCCTGGCAGGTTGCGAAAATCGTGCTACAGCACCATGAAAGAAATGATGGGTCAGGCTACCCAAACCAGCTTACAGAGATGGAAATTTGCAAAGAGGCAAAAATATTGGCTGTGGCTGACACCATCGAAGCTATGGCGCACTTTAGGCCATATAGACCAGCGTTGGGAATAGATGCCGCCCTTCATCAAGTAGAGGTTGATAAAGGCTTTAAATTTGACCAGACTGCAGTTGATGCCTGCATTAAGCTGTTCAGCTCAAAGAAATTTTCCTTTGAAGAAGTTCAAAGGAAAAACTAATGCAATTTGTAATTCCCCTGATATATGTGGCATCTGGTGGTATACAGATTTATGCCATATTGATATTCAAAAAATTATTTATCACATACCAAAAAAAATGGCTCAACAATACCATCTTAGCCCTTGGTATTTCAATTGCACTGATACATCATATCTATTCTTATTTTAAAAACGCTTATGCACATCAATTAAATGTTTCAGATAGCTTATTTATGCTATCTAATTCACTCATTTTTTATGCCATCATTTTATGTATAGATCATATCTTTAAGCGGATCAGATACCAGCAGCAGAAATTAATTCATAAATTGAAATATGACCCCCTGACTAGAGCCCTCAGTAGAGATGAAATCATGACCAAATGCGAGAGAGAGCTTGCAAGAGCGGCTCGCGCTGGTGAGCCTGTCTCTCTTTTAACCATTGATATGGATCACTTCAAGGAAATTAATGATGCCTATGGCCACCCCATAGGGGATGAGGTTTTGGTGAGAAGTACCAATTACTGCAAAGAACTTTTACGAGAAATCGATTTGATAGGTCGAATCGGGGGTGATGAGTTTATTGTGCTGCTACCCAATACCGGCCTAAACTCCGCTAAAGAGGTGGCTGAAAGACTTCAGCTAAAAATGAAGAACCTAATGAATGAGCTATCGATTAAAGCATCTAAGCCTATTAGCTTAAGCATTGGAATTGCTTGCTATGATCCAAAAGAATGGGCGTCATCTAGTTATGTGGGCGATTCAAAGCAGATGCTAAAGCATTTGATTGATAGCTCAGACAAAGCACTGTATGAAGCTAAAAAATGCGGCAGAAACCAATGCATTGTTGCCCACGAAAATATACCCAACTCTAAAATGGAATTATCAACTCTTCCATAAAGTAGGTGTAGGAGTAATTGGGTCCCTGAAATCCCGCAGATTTTCGATAACCTAAGCGGGTTCTAAAAAATGCTGGCCCAGCATATGGGCTAGTAGCATTTATTTCTGCCAACTGAGTGCCAGTTGATGGATCTGAGTTTACTCGTTGCCTTCCCAATCCTAATGTACCAGCCAGCATCCAGCCCTGCACAAATCGGCGCATACCAATTGCCAGCATTCCTTCATTGTAATTATCGGGATTGAAATAATTATTCACCACATTGGTATTGGTGTCGTGATATTGCCGGTATCGGGCCTGAACATTAATCCCATACTCCGGAAGAATGTCGTAAATCAAATTTGCCCTAATAAACGGTCTCGTATTCGAATCAGAGAAGTACATATTGCCGCCGGTGATAACACCACTTAAACCGTCCACTATTTTCTGCTCGACACTAATACCCCCCAAAGTGTAGTAAATGCCATTATTTAAGGAGCTTTGCGTTTCCACCCATTCCCTACTTAAAAAAGCCTCCATACGAGTGGTGTCAGTTGCATTAAACCCAAAGTAGCTATCAGTTGTTAGTAAGGTATGTCCATTTAGATTATTCGCATTAATATTGGCGATATACCCTAAAGCTGTTCTTGGGTCGATTGACTTTGATGTTATCCCATACTGACTTGCCTGGGCTGACCATTGATTTTGGGTATATTTGCTGTACTGATAGGATATGCCAGTGTAATTATCACCATGTTGATATAAGGGGAGGTATTCACCTCCAAGCTTGTAGGCATTGAACCCCTCACTATCAGAGGAGATGAATGAGACCGGCACCCCAATAGCCTGCTGACTAGGCTTTTCACCTAAGCCGCCAATCTTTAAATCACCCTCCTCTGCATAAGCCTGGCAGCAAACTATCACTGCGCATATCGCAACATATCGAGTATTCATTATTTCGTCCCCCAATGTTTCTTGAATTGGAATATTTCAGATATGTACCCCCATACGCAAGCGGGCTGCAGCACAATGCCATAAGCAACTACATAAAATAAAAATCCAAATATATTTTGGCGAACTCTTAAATTACTCTTATCAAACATTCCTTTTTCTGCGTTAAACATGATTTGATTTAGCAGCAAACCAGGAGGGATCAAAGCTAGCGTCATTGGTCCAACAATCCAAAACTTTCCAAATGCGGCAAGAATGAGCCCCGGAATAAATCCCAGGGTGTAGGCGGTATCGATCAAAGGGAAAAGAAGATTCCACCAAATAAACATCATGGTTAATCTCGGCTTAAATAGAAGGCTCGGAGATGCCTTAAAGGCTTCGATTAGTCCTCGGGACCACCTTTGCCTTTGCCTTACAAATTGAGCTAAGCTATTTGGACAATTGGTAAATACGCAAGCATCTTCCGCATAGCCAATGCGATGGCCTTCACTCAATAGCTTCCAGGTGAGGACAATATCCTCCCCAACCGTTTCCGGCCAACCACCAACACTTAATAAAGTAGATCGATCATAGAGAGAGAATGCCCCCTGAGCCACCAATGTTCCTTGAAATAAGGACTGAATCCGCTTGATGGCAGCTATACCTAAAAAATAATCCCATTCTTGTGCCTGTGTAATCCAGTTTTCACGAGAATTTCGAATCAGAATAGCGCCAGCAACTGCTTTTGTGGTTTTGGGATCTGACAAATAACGCGCAACCAGATTGGCTACGGCATCTACCTTGACCCAACAATCAGCATCAACAGTGATAACAATATCGGTAGTGCAGTACTTCAGACCCTCATTTAATGCACCCGCTTTTCCAATATTGTTTTTAAGATTAATAAACTGAATTTGGTGATAGCGGGACTCTAGCGCCTTGAGTATCTGAACTGTTTTATCAGTAGATCCGTCATTAATTAAAATGATGGATATCTTCCCTTCATAATCTTGCTTGACTAGGCTTTCAACGGTACTCTCAACCACGTCTCCATCGTTATAAACCGGCAACACAATATTGACATCTGGAAATTGAGTTAACGCTTGCGCCTTGGGTCTGTCATCAAACAGTAAGGCAGTAGCAATAAATGCATTGATATAACCTGGAATTAACGCCAGGAAAAGAACTATAAAGACTGCCAAGGGATAGCTAACGATCTTGGATAAGTCTAGAAGCCAGGGATACGAAAGCCATGTAGAGGCCACAAACCAGAGCAAGGCAAACACTGATGAAATTAAAAATTTGAATCCAACTGGCAAATATAATTTCATAATTTTTAACTATGGTTTCTCATAGCCGATTAGGGGAAGATAGAAATCATCCTAATGACTTATAGATCTTAATTTTTGACATTTATCAATACTTCGCAACACATTGCTTTCAGAATCAACTCAGCAAGTAAACCTGTTGAATCGATGAGGAAATGATGAATAAAAAAATTGCTCGATTGTTATTTACCTTTGCATTAGTGGGATTTCCATTCCACCATCCATTCGCACAGAAGACTTCGATTGATTTCGGTAAGCAAGAATTTGAGTCAAGATGCGCTAGTTGCCATGGGAAGGACGGCAAAGGAAATGGATGGTTATCCTATTTTCTGAATGTGCAAACTCCAGATCTAACTACTCTTGCCAAGAAAAATGGTGGAATTTTGCCAATTGATCGGCTATACCAAAATATTTCAGGTGAAGGCGTGCTGATTCATGGGCCCAGTGATATGCCGGCTTGGGGAAGGACATATAAGCAGGAAGCTCCAGACATCTATCTCGGAGTTCCTTATAACTCTGAGATGTACTCCCGCGGCAGGATATTACTGTTGATTGAGTACATCAATCGCTTGCAAGTGAAGTAAAAAAAGGGGGCAAGGGGCCTTATCACCCCCTCCCGCGACTAACCCAGGGCTACATCCGCACGGATCTATAGCACCCTGGGAAACTTCGCTTGGTAAAAACCATCTGCCACAGTTGTCCCTGCTTGGACTTAAAGTAAGCAGCGCAACCCAGTAAATAGTATCTCCACATTCTATAAAAGACCAAACCGTATTTATCCGCATATTGAGGCCATTTTTCAATGAACTTTTCATGCCAAGCCAATAATGTTATTTCGTAATCCGGACCCAGATTATGCAAATCCTCCAGAACAAAATGCCCCTCATAGGCGGCGCCAATCTCGGCAACCGATGGTATTTTTCCATTCGGAAAGATATATTTTTCAATCCATGGATCTGTTCTAAGGGTCGTTACATCACTACCAATGGTGTGAAGCAAAAATACCCCATCATCTTTTAGCAGGCTTGAAGCTACCTTAAAGTACTCCTTGTAATTCTTTTCCCCCACATGCTCAAACATACCAATCGAAACAATTTTGTCAAACTCTCCATCTAAATCCCGGTAATCACATAATCGTATTTCAACATCCTGATTTTGGCATCGCTCTTGGGCAATTTGGTATTGCTCTTTAGATATCGTTACCCCCAATACTTTGACGCCATAGTTTTGGGCGGCATAATGCGCAAACCCACCCCACCCGCAACCTATCTCCAATAAGCGCTCTCCGGGATTGAGTTTTAGCTTCTGACAGATCAACTCCATCTTATCGAGCTGAGCCTTATCCAAATCTTGCGCATATTGCCAATATCCACAGGAATAATTCATTTCCTTATCCAGCATTGCTGAAAAAATATCTTGGCCAACGTCATAGTGAGATTCACCAACCATAAAGGCTCTAGACTTAGTTTGTAGATTCATGAGTTTCGCCCTGAGGATTTCATAAATTAGGCTTAACTTAGCAATTCCATGTACGCGCTCATTGTGATCATCTCTTAGCAATCGATATAGAAATTCCTCGAGATCAAGACAATCCCAATAGCCCCGCATATAACCCTCACCCAAACCAAGTGACCACTTTGCGAGAATTAAATCAAAGGTCCTACGATCAAAAACTTGAATATCCCATGGATTTGATCCATTCACCACAATACCCACACTATCGAAAATATCCCCAATGGCCTTTGGGATTCGTAAGTTTCTAACTATTGTCTTTTTGAGCATGGTTCTGATTCAATCTAGCAGTGATGATGAAACTAAGACTAAAAATTGAATTCAAAACTTTTTTGATAATTATCAAAATTATTGATTCGATATCGAGAAGAATGGGGTGAATTTATCGACCACTTGAATAGGCAACGCACCATGAAAAATACAATTGATCCGATTGATGCTGGATTGTTATTTGGCCTATTGTTTGGAATATTTCATTTGACCTGGCTAGTTTTAGTACTTACAAAATATGCTCAGGTGGTGCTAGATTTCATCTATTGGGCGCACTTCATCAAGCCGATATTTGAGGTCGAATCTTTTGAAGCTGGCAGAGCCTTAATTTTGCTGACTTTGACAGTCTGCTATGGCTTTGTTCTTGGCTACTTTTTGGCCATGCTGTTCAATAAGTTAACTGCTAATGAAATTGATATTAAATAACTTAAGTTAACTCAAGTGAAAGCCTCATTAGTGCATCCTATATTTGATGTCTGGTGCACTAATGTCATTAGCTCTGCCATTCCAGGATTTCCAACTAGATTGGCAGAGGAAAGAATTTTAAGATTGGTTCAATCTGCTTGCAAATCCTCAGGGTTTTATCGCAGCAAGTACAAAGATGCACTTAAAACTAATGCTCCATTTCATGAATACCCGACTATAAATAAGCAAGAGATGATGGATCATTTTGATGAAATTATGAGCGATAAGAATATCAAACTGAAGGATGTCAAAGACTTTATTTCAAGCGAGCAGAATATTGGTAAACGATTTCTGGATAAGTACTATGTATGGGAGAGCTCTGGTACCAATGGACTCCAAGGGATTTACCTTCAAGACGATGACTCCATTAATATTTACCAAGCTTTAGAAGCATGCCGTAGGCCGCCCGAATCACTCTGCTCACAATTAATGTATGAAACTCTTGGAATTGAGAAAATCGCATTTATTGGCGCTCTCAATAAGCACTATGCAAGCACTGCTTCAATTGCAATATTGAAGACGAGATACCCAAGACTTGAAAGGGTCATTAAAGAATTTTCCATTTTTGATCCCATTGATAAGCTTGTGTCCGAGTTAAATCAATACCAGCCATCGGTACTGACTACATACCCCTCTATGATCCTGTCCCTCATTGAAAATGCTGACCTAAAAATTCATCCTCGTGAATTATGGCTAGGCGGTGAATCTTTAAGTCATCTCCAGCGTGAACACATTGAATCGAAACTCGGAACAACAATTTATAACAGCTATGGTGCTTCAGAATTTCTGCCTATTGCCTGGGAATGCGCTGAAGGTCATTTGCATGTGAATGCCGATTGGGTTTTGCTTGAGGCAGTCGACAGTCAATATGCCCCAGTGGCTTCTGGTGAGCAATCTATGACCACTCTACTCACCAACCTAGCCAATCATGTGCAGCCAATTATCCGATATGACCTTGGCGACAGCGTCAGTTACGCAACTGAACCTTGTACATGCGGATCTAAGCTGCCTCACTTAGCAATTATGGGCAGAGCGAATGAAATCCTCACATTCAATAGTTCAAAAGGTGATCGAGTCACAATATCAGCCCTTACGTTAATAGGGTTAATAGAGGAGCAGGGAATATTTAATGCGAGCCTTGGTCAGACAAGCAATTCAAGCATTCAAATCTATATTAGCAGTGGCGATCCACCCAATTCCGAGCAGATTAATGCCGTGACGACGTCGATTCGCAACTTTCTCGGCCTAAACACGATTGATGGGGTAGTTATAAGATGCTCAAATAAGAGGCGAAAACTGAACCCCAGCTCCGGAAAATTAGCTCTATAGCTAATAAGTAAAATACCTACTTGCCCATATTAATTAATTTAGTAACACTATCCCAAATTTGAAGGTTTATTACAAAATTCATAATGAATGAAATTCTCAGCAAAATAGTAAAACTAGAGTCTCAGGTCGAGCAACTCCAGAGTACCTATGCAAATATTGATAGCAGATACAGCATTGTTTTGGTAACGCTTGAAGATTTGACCTCTAACGCCTCCGAGGCGGCTAAAAAATCAGCTAGTAGCGCTATCAAGTCAGCAGTAGCAGCTAAATTTGCATCTCAGTCTGCAACTGAAGCAGCCAATAAGGATCTAATCGTAGCGGCAGAACTAGCGTCAGAGGCCGCCTCTGCATGCGCTGAAGCGGCTATTGAAGCAGCTTCAGCTGCTGCTGCCGCATCTGCAGCGGCGTCTTTAGCAGCATCTCAACATAATAAAAATGCTTCGATTACTGCTGCAGCATTGGCAGCCGAGGCAACCAAGAAGGCAACTGAAGCAGCCTCTGATGCAGTCAAAATGTCACTTCATGCAACTGAATCGCTCAGATCAGCCCGATCTAAATAACTCATCTCAAATTGATCATTTAAACAATGCGAAGAGACCAAGAGGTAGCCATCCTTTTTTCTCAAGCATTGAAGATTGGCCTACTCTCAAAGTTTAGAAAAATTCCCTCATGTGGGTACATAGCTAAAGAATTTAATCTCAGAGCAACAGACTCCGCCACAATAACTGCAGAGACCGCCAGAAGATGGCTTAAAGGCATGGTTCTACCTGATGTCCCCAAGCTAATCACCCTCAGTAAGTGGCTAGAAATTGACTTAAATATCCTACTCTCGCTTAACAAGGTGAATGAATTTCAAGACCATGATGTAAGCAAGCGAGAATTAACAGAGCTGCTAGATAGCAGTGAAAAGATTATTCAATCACTACAAAACATCTCCTCCGATCTTCAAAGCCTGGTACTGAAGATCAAAAACAAAGACGACTCCGAAAATTAACTCTTAGTCATTAATTGCACATATTGTGTGTGTTTATATGCGTATTGACACATATTATGTGCCCAAACTGAGCTTTTATTGAATTAGCCTTAGAGCCATCATCTGTTCAAACCTTTTGTTATCAAAGGATTTAAAGATTATGGGGCAACTAACTTCGATTCTTTCCAATATACATAATTCATGTTCAAAATGCATTACCAGGAAAAAATGTATCAATTCAAGCCTTACCCCTGAAGAGGTATCGCGCCTCAACAATCTTTATGTCCAGAGAATAAATCTCAAAAAAGGTGACCCCCTGTATCACAATGGAGACAAACTCCTTTCGATATACAACATTAGAGCAGGCGTACTGAAAACAGAATATAGCCTGCCAGATGGGAGGCAGCAAGTTGTAAAATTTTTGATGCCAGGGGAGCTTGCGGGACTTGATGGCATTCAGGATGGGAAGCATCATGCAGATACTTCAGCCCTGACCGATTCAGAAATTTGCTGCATCAACTATGATCAACTTCAAAAAATATCAAAAGAATTTCCGGTCTTGCAAAAAAACCTTGACTGCTTGATGAGCTCCATCCTCAATGAAATTCAAGATCATATTTTTTTACTTGGTAGCTTATCAGCCAACGAAAAATTAGCGCATTTTTTAATTCAATACTCCAATAAGTTAGCCAGCCATGGTTACTCACCTCAAGAGTTCAAGTTGCCCATGAATCGAGAAGAACTCAGTAGTTATTTAGGCGTTACTATCGAAACATTAAGCAGGGCATTTAGCCATATGGTCGATAACAAAATTATTGAGGCTAGTAATAAAAATATTAAGGTTACTTCAAGGGCTCACCTAGAATCTTTAGATAACCACGGATAATTTTGATAATTATCAAAGAATTTAGAGGGTCGAATTCATTTGATTGCTACATTAAGCTTGAGCGTCGGCTCGATATTTTTTATAAGGAAATCATATGAACAATGTAAGCAAATCATCACAATCGCCCGTTACACGTCAGACCCCATTGAGAAGATTTATCCCTAATATTTTCTCAGAATTTTTTGATGAATTTCAAACTCCAAGCCTCTATACAAGACCGCTATTTAGTGAGTCCTTTGAGCCACAAATTAAAGTTGACGTTAGTGAACGCCCAAAGGAATACCTGATTAAGGCCGAGATCCCAGGAGCGAAGAAGGAAGACATTCACGTATCAATCGAAGGCGGATATGTGAATATCAGCGCCCAAACAGCCTCTTCAGCTGAAGAACGCAGCGCTGACGAGCGCGTCATTCGCAGTGAGTGCTATTGCGGATCTTCCTCTAGGGGATTCCAACTTCCAACCGAGGTAGTTCGCGAGAAGGCAAAGGCTAGTTATGAAAATGGTGTTTTACAACTCATCCTACCAAAAGCAAATGGTGGTGTTTCAAACGAAATAGAGATTAAATAAGCTTTACCAGCTGCAAGGACTGCAGCTGGTATTTGATTTCATATTAAAGATCAATTGGACTTATGAACTTTATTTGACCATCAAATAGAGTGACTCAATATCTGCAGTAAAAATTCCAATCAATACCATAGCCAACGCTGCAATACTCGCAGCCAAAATTCCTGAATGATCTATTGATTCAATGCTAGGCTCGCTTAGATCAATATCTTGATCAAAACTTGTAGCCGCTTTTGTCTTTCTAAATTTCATATACACCTCCCCTGCTTTGAACTTTATTTATAAATTCAAAGTAAAAGAGGCGTTTGATATTTCTCAAATATTTTGAGCAATCTCTAAAAAGGTGATATCTCCGGAGGCGATTTTTTCCTCAATCTTCATTAACGGAAGATAGGCTTTTTCTCCGTTTCCTTTATATAGAACTAATTCATTGCTGGCCATCATCTCTGCCTCGTATGTTCCAGGAAATAGCACTGAAAAACCACCATCCCCAAAACGCAGGCTACATCTTTTACTGAGAGTTCCTCGATTTACCCTTACCTTCATGCTCAACTCCTTATTAAGTGAGGCTATTGGTCCAGATAATTTTTAAATGAATTGAAAGAATATTTTTGACTTTTATCAAGAATATTCCGCATGACTTAGTCAATATGGGTCCTCCTTTGATGAACTTCAATAGAAAGAATCTATGATGAATACTCTCCTTATTCCAATCGATGACTCAATCCTAGTTAAAAATATGATCAAGAAGTTGCCTCAAATATTAGATATTTCTGGCAAGACAATTTTTTTGACACATGTTTCCGATCCACTACCCCCAACGATTTACTCTGAGAGTGCGTTGAGTGAGTTTTACATTAGCGAGAAATCACATCGTGAATCCTGTGAGGAATTTGCAAAAAAACTCTTTGAGAGCTACAAAAAAATGCTACCTCAGGCCTCTTCAGTTAGCTCCGTTCATGTATTCGATGCCGATATTACTGAGGGGATTTTGAAGGCAGCAAAGAAGAATAAGATTGATGGGATCGTCATGGCCTCACACCGCTACACAGGAATAAATAATGTACTTCTAGGCGATAAGGTGCATAAGGTAATCGTCTCCTCGAAATACCCCGTCCTAGTGGTGTAGTTGATGGGGTTAGGTGTGATTGATCATTTATCCAATATGGATAGAACCTTGCTATTTGATGCTAAGCAAGTTCATGATCTCATTAAAAAAATGGCCAGTAATCTCTATGGACTGATTGCAGATCATGAGAAAGTAGCCCTGATTGGTCTTTTAAGAAGAGGAGCTCCCATCGCGGATCTCCTCGACTTCGAATTAAAGCAACATCCTGGAGTCAAAAATATCTTAAGGCTCGATCTTGATATCAAGCGATATGCTGACGATCTCAGCATCCTCTATCCGAAGGCCTTATTACAAGTTGATGAAAAAATGCAGCCCGTCAACTTGTCTGGCTATACGGTTGTGTTGGTGGACGATGTCCTGTTTACTGGGAACTCCATGCTGACTGTACTGGAGCACATCACAAATAAGGGCGTAGCGAGCGTCTATATCGCTTGTTTAGTCAATCGACACGCTCAGCAAGTCCCAATCGATTGCAATATCACAGGGGCTCACTTAGAGGTTAACCTCCAATCCATTATTGAATGTAATGTTCCACCGTATGAGGCTAGCCTGAAGATAGTACTTGCGAGCCCAAAGACACTCCTAATCTAGACTTAATCAGCTGGCTTCAAGATTAAAAGCCGCTGGGGAATGTTTCTGGAGCTTCATGTTCTGGAAGAGAGGTTAATTTCTCGAGAGGCTTAAGCGCATTGCTTGTATCGATATGAATCAGTGCATCAAACTGATTAGCAAGATCGGTATAAAAGTAATGGCTTCGTCTTTCACTTTGCGGTAAATACACTACCCCAATAGCACGCTGTAATTTTCTCAGGGGTAGTACCTTTTGAAGCGCCATATTGTTCTTAATAATGTACATAAATCGACTAAACCCCACTTCATGAAATAAGCCCTCATAACTAGCTTCTAGGCCTGGGTTCACTGCCTTTCTTTCTGTCATCGCACCCCATTCAGAAGCCGCTGTTACATAGCCGGAATAGGTAGTAAATCCCAGTAGGAAGACCTCGGATGGGTATTTCTGACGCATCAATTGACCAACATTCAGCTCACCACTGAGGCCTTGCTGAGTTGCACGCGCATCACCAATGTGAGAGTTATGCGCCCAGACAATGATTTTGGCGGGCCTTCCCAGCTCTTTACTCAAGAATCGATCGATCTCGGCAATCGTTTCCACCATATGCTCATCGCGTAAGTTCCAGGACGACACCCTACCGCCAAACATTGTTCTGTAATAATTTTCAGCATTTTTAATCAGTCGCGTATTTTGTAGCATCGAAAATACATGATCTGGATTACTTGGCTCCATAGATTGAAGGTATTGCTTCATCTTCAGCATCTCTTTTAGCTGCTCCACTACTTCATGCTCACAACCATGAAGCCTTTCGCTATAGGATGCTAGATAACCGTATAGCTGACTATCCTTGTTGTAATGATCAAAACAAGAAAATCTCACTTTCGCTTTTTCCGCCAATACAGGATCTGCTTTAAACAAGTACTTTAGAACGACATCCATTGAGGTAAAGAGGCTATACAAATCCATCCCATAAAACCCCACCCCACGCTTGCCTTCAGTTTTCGTACTGTTATGTATCTTTAACCACTCAACAAACTCCAATACCTCTTCATTGCGCCACATCCAGGTTGGAAAACGCTGAAATCCCAATAAGGCCGCCTCCCCACTTGCATCTGAAGAGCGAGAATTAACGTACTCATTAACTCGATAGGAGTCTGGCCAATCCCCTTCGATTACTACCGCATCAAATCCATCGTCTGTGATGAGCTTTTTGGTAATCTTGATTCGCTCTTGATAGAACTCGGCCGTTCCATGACTAGCCTCACCCAGCAGGACAAATCTAGCAGTATCAATACTTTCATAAAGTTCCTGGTAGTCCCAAGCGTCACCTTTAAGAGGAATAGCTAATTTCCTTAATTGATGAATGTCATCCATAAATACTCCCTATTTTTTTAATTCCACTGAGGCTCAAGCGCTCAATGAAGATTCTTTTTGAACCAATCCAATGCCAACTCCGCGACTATCTCTAATGCTCCAGGCTCTTCAAATAAATGCGTAGCGCCTCGGATCAGATGAATCGACTTTGGGCAATGCAATTTCTGTAAGGCCATCTGGTTATAGGCAATAACGGGCACATCATCTTGACCCACAATGAGTAGCGTCGGCGCCTCGACCTTCTCCAAGGCAGACGAATCAGCAAGATCAGGGCGCCCGCCACGGGAGACCACGGCAAAAATATCTTTTCTATCTGTGTTTTGTGTATCGCCTGCGCACTGAAGAGCGGCAGCTGCTCCCGTACTAGCCCCAAATAGACCTAAGGGTAAGCTTTTGGTACTTTCAGCCTTTTTAGCCCAGTGGGCTGCCGCAGCTAAACGAGAACTCAGCAATGGGATATTGAAGCGATTTTCTAAATCCTGATCCTCTGATGGAAGCAGGAGATCCAATAGGAGAGTGGCAAATCCACCCTGATTCAAGAAGCGCGCAACAAAATTATTGCGGGGGCTAAAGCGACTACTACCACTACCATGCGCAAATATGACTAACCCCACGGGATGCCTCGGAATCAGCAGGGACCCTTGGATGAAGGTCTTATCACAAGAAATCGATACCTCCTCTTCTGTGTAAGTAGGAAGCCTCATATCGGAATACTTTTTTTGTAGGTGTCAGCTAATGGCTCGGTCGATCTATTCAGTAGATTGATCACTTCTCCATCTGTCGTTTGTCGGAAATCGGAATACCATACGCTGACAGAGTAGAAAAAATCTGGAACCAATAAGCAAATTGCCTCATCAGCTTCCTTCTGAACTATCTCCATAGCCTCACGGGAGGCCACGGGAATTGCGGCAATAATCTTGGCTGGGTGCAACTTTTTGATACTCCTAATGGCAGTTAACATAGTCGCCCCCGTCGCCAGCCCATCATCTACCAAGATCACCGTTTTATTCGCAAGATCCAAAGGGGGTTTTGAGCCTCTTAATAATTGTTCACGCTCTTTGATTTCAGTCTTTTTAAAGTCTATTAGCTCATTTAACTCCGCATCGCTCATTTGCAGCCTCTCGACAAGCCCAGAATCAATGCTCACCTCCCCGCTACTTGAAACCGCCCCCATCGCGAGCTCCTCATGCCCCGGAACTCCAATCTTCTTCACCAAATAGATATCCAATGGCTTGTGTAATTCATAGGCAATGACATATCCAACGGGAACGCCACCTCTTGGTAAAGCCAAAATGATGACACTGTCATCAGCCTTATATTCAATTAGCTTTCTTGCCAGGAGCTTTCCCGCTTCATCCCGATTTAAAAACTTGCTGTACTCATTCATACCAATAACTCCCGCACGCCAGTCAATACCAAATCCTATGGGCGAGAAATTGATTGCAATTGATAAATATCAATATTTTTTAGCTCTTATTTTTGACTTTAGATCGATAAAAAGTCAGAACAAAAAATTGAGAAATATCAAATATTGAAAAATACAGAAGTCTAAGGTAACAAGTTCGGGGCTGAAATACATATTGGAAAAATCCACTATGAGTTAGCGCCTATCCATCCATTGAATAGAGAGAATGACATGACCAAAAAACTTGATGAAGTCGAGACTTTAGAGCCCGAAGAAATTAGTGAGGGTGAGTTCTATGAAATTACCCGTGAATATATTGCAAACAACAGCATCTATCGAAATATGGAGATGCAACTAAATAATATTCTCAACAACTGAAATTTATAAAAAAGGAAAGAAATGAAAACAGATATCCAACTACAACAAGATGTTATTGCTGAATTAAAATGGGATCCTAAGATTAATGCCGCACATATCGGCGTTCAGGCCCAAGATGGGGTTGTCACCCTCTCTGGGCATGTAGATAGTTATGCTGAAAAATGGAACGCTGAGGATGCTGCCAAAAGAGTCTCTGGGGTCAAAGTACTTGCCATTGACATTGACGTCATCCTACCTAACTCTAGCCAGAAAAGTGATAGTGAAATTGCGCTTGCCATTGCCAACGCTATGAAAGTGAACACTTATCATTTAGACGCCCTCGTCAAAGCCAAGGTTGAGGACGGATTTGTAACGCTAACCGGAGAGGTGGAGTGGCAATTTCAAAAAATTGCAGCGGCAAATGCTATTCGCTACTTAACTGGCGTCAAAGGGATTTTTAACAATATCTCAGTGAAACCAAAGGTCTCTATTACTGCCGTTAAATCAGATATTGATGCGGCCATTAATCGACGGGCTCAATCCGATATCCAGAATATTAAAGTACTAGTAGATGGAAGTGACGTTACCCTTACTGGAAAAGTGCACGATTGGTCAGAAAAGAATCTAGTAATCGATGCAGCTTGGGCGGTGCCTGGCGTAAGGAAAGTGGTTGATCGCATGGCTTTTGCCTAATTAGCAGAACCTCGGAAGGCTGAATAAACAAGCCTTCCGAGCTAAAGATAGTCCCCAACCCTTGTAGACTGCCTTAAACCCACTTCCAGACTTTAGGAGAATCTCCATTACTTGGAAGTAAGGATTTTTCTGGCTCACCAACAACGATGGCAGCAAGTACCGTTAATTCATCAGGTACATTCAGATCGCTCTTAATATTGCCTAGGTTTAGCACCTTTAACAAGGAGCCATCCATCGAGACCCCAAACCCTAAGGCGCTAGCCGTCAACAACATATTCTCCACCGCTAACCAGCATTCGTCCAATGAGAATGGTAATAATAAATTAGCACAAATTAATATTAGTGATCCAGATCCAGCCCGCACAGAAGAGGCGGCTTCCACGCGACTACGGACATCCAAGCTACTATAAGTAGAGTCCATTCGTTCCAGCAAAGATGCATACTCTCTTAAGTACTCAATATAGTCGTCATCCTGAATGACGGCACAAGACCATAATCCATCGCCAGATTTAATTGATGTTCGCATCCCTGCATCTAACAACGTTTCAATTGAACTTTTACTTATAGCTTGTTTTGAAAAATGATAGTGTGACCGCCGGTTAATGATCGCCTGTAAAACAGGGCTACCATACGTAAATTCATTCAACATAGCGTGAGTCCTTACAAGTATTGATTCCCAATAGAGAGTAGATAGGGCAATAACGCAATGCCCCGGTGATTAACGGTATTGCGCCAAACCATCCCCAAGCACCAATCACATTCATATCAGCTAAGCCCATTAATAAAATACCGATCAGGATTCGGATCAAATGATCAAACCTGCCAACATTAAAAGAGAGCTTAGGCATTTTTAGACCAACTATCCTTTTTTGCCCTGCCAGTTAAATGACTCCTTAAGCGACTTACCCTCTTGAATGTCTATTGTCTTTTTCTTACTCACGCCCTGATAACTGGCAATTAGCTGATATTTTCCTGGGGCTAACTTAGCCAGAAACATGGGACCATTGCAGGGCTCATCAAAAATGGTCTTTCCATTTTTATTGATAATGGTCAGGCGAGCACCAGAAATCCAAGCGTCCGTCTTATCTATATGCTCAGAAAATTCAACGGCTAAGGGCCACTTCTTCGCCTCTTCCCGCATTGATTGTGACTCATCCAATCCTACGCCACCCATCATGCAAGATAAATTACTGCGACTTTCAATTTCAGGTAGCTCAGCATAGCAATATTGAATAGCTGACACCAACACAATTGACGCTAAAGCAGCCTTTACAAAATTTGATCTCATATTACCTCCGATGACTCATTGATTCATGATTGAAGATTGACATCTCATGTGTGATTTATAGATTCATATCGAATTCAATTCTTGATAAAAATCAAAAAAACAATCTTGGCAAGAATTAAATTTAAATCATCCATTACGAAGGAGAAAAGACATGATCAAAAAGGCATCGGGAAATTATTCCAAGGAGTCCAACAACAGCAAAGAAATTGATCCGAAACTATGGGATCGCCTCATCTGGCAGGAGGCGATTGATAAAGCAATCAAGAAAAAACGGGATGGGCGCGCGGCTAAGCAGTGGCAAAACTAGGAAGGATGTTCCGATGAAAACAGATCTAGAGATTCAAAAGGATGTGCTTACTGAACTCATGCATGACCCTCATATCCATGCAAGCCATATAGGGGTTGAGGTTTCAAATGGCGTCGTTACCCTGTCTGGTCATGTAGAAAGTTATTACGAAAAGTGGAAAGCTGAGAAAGCTACAAAACGAGTTAAAGGTGTTCATGCCTTAGCTCAAGAAATCAAGGTGATTTTGCCTGGATCCTCCACCCGAAGTGATTCCGAAATTGCCTATCAGATTCAGAGCTTAATCAACTGGAGCAACATTGACCCGGATAACAATATTAACGCTAAGGTTGAGGAGGGATTTGTCACCTTAAGCGGCACCGTAGATTCGTACTCTCAAAAAGAATTGGTCCAGCATCTCATTGCAAACTTGATTGGCATTACTGGAATTTGTAACTTAGTTAATATTGAACCAAAACTGAGTATTCCGCTAGTCAAGAAGGACATTACTGATTCTTTTAGACGTCAAGCCATTGATGAGGCTAATAACTTGGATATTGCCATTGATAATAATATTGTCACCCTATCTGGAAAGGTACATAGCTGGTCTGAGAGAAATTCTGCGGTCAATGCGGCCTGGACAATTCCCTCCGTCAAAAATGTCGTAGACAAAATTCAAATCGTCAATTAAATAACATCTACCCAGAGAACTTATGTGTCTTAACTTTATCGCCTCTACAAATAATTTATGGGTACAAGACCATTTTTCCATCGCCCTGCCAAAGAAATTTGATATAGAAATTTATCCAGGATATTACTGTCCAATTATCCGAGCCGCATTTGATGCGGGGGAATACAAAAGCGACTTAGCTCACTTTGGTCTAGTGCCCTCCTGGGCTGGTAGCAGTAAATCCAATAAATATACACACAATGTCAGGAGCGAATCCATGACAGCAAACCATATTCCCAGCTTACATAGAGAGACATTCAACGCCCGTAGCGAGACAGTGAGCTCCAAACCAAGCTTTAGGGTAGCGTGGAATCGGAGACATTTTGCGCTGGTCATAATTGATGGATTTTTCCAACCCAATTATGAGAGCGGTTCTCCAGTGAGATGGATGATTAATAAATCTGACCATAAACCATTCGCACTAGCTTGCCTGTGGGATAGATGGACTAACGTTGACCTAGGAAAAGACATTATTTCATTCTGTATTTTGACAAAAGATGCCAGTTCACACCCCCTTCTGAAGCGATTTCATAAGCCAGGTGATGCCAAAAGAATGCCAATTATCATTCCTGATAATGAAATGTGTCATTGGCTAGAGGCTAACCTGAAAAGTGCTAATGCGCTGATTACTTCAGAATCCCCGCTAGATCTTATCGGTCAGCCGGCACCCAAAGAAATGAAGCCTACTGCATCTCCAGAACCAACTATTTCCGAGGTGTGAATCACTAATCTACTGGCTAATATTGATATTCCTCAATATTCAGTTTTCAGCCTCCCTTACAGTTTTGACTTAGATGCGGGCTCTTTAATTAGAGTCTGACATCCCAATACAAAATACTTAGAGGGAAAAATGAAAACAGATCTTCAAATCCAACAAGATGTCATGGCTGAACTCAAGTGGGAGCCAAAGGTGAACGCAGCCCATATCGGGGTTGAGGTTAAACATGGTGTCGTAACCCTTTCAGGGCATGTTGATAGCTTTGCTGAGAAGTGGAATGCCGAGCAAGCCGCTAAAAGGGTTACAGGCGTTAAGTTCATCGCAATTGAATTAGACGTTGTACTTCCAGGCTCTAGCAAGAAAAGTGATACTGAAATAGCAAAAGCAGCGATGGAAGCGCTCAAATGGAATGTTTATAAACTCGCAGATCTTGTATCTATTAAGGTTGAGGATGGGTTTATCACCCTCACTGGCGAAGTGCCATGGCACTTTGAACGCTTATCCGCTGAAAATTCATTGCGTTATTTGACTGGGGTACGCGGCGTCTACAACCATATTATGGTGAAACCAGTTATCTCTGTTAATGCCGTAAAAATTGATATTGAGCGAGCACTCAAACGTCGTGCTCACGAAGAAGCACAAGAGATTACGGTGAGCATTCATGGCGATGAAGTCACGCTCGGCGGGAAAATTCATGATTGGAAGGAAAGGACTCTTGCAATCGATGCGGTATGGGCAGTTCCAGGCGTTAAGAAAGTAATCGATAACACCTCATTTACCTAATTAGCCACCATTAATTTGAGGAAGTGTTATGACACAAAAGTTTAACGATGCGATGGGCACCCATCCGATCACGGTAACAGAGGCAATCTATTCCAGGAGATCGGTACGGCACTTTACTGATGAAATAGTGGATTCAGAGCTGCTTACCACTCTACTCAAGGCGGCGGTTCAGGCGCCTACTGCCATGCATGAAGAGCCTTGCGCTTTTTCGGTAATTCAAGACCAAGGACTCCTGCATCGGATTTCAAATGAAATTAAGGAAGCAATATTGGCCACGAGATCGGACAAAAGCACATTCTCTCAAAATGCAATCAAGATTGTGCAAACAAAGGGCTTTGAGGTTTTTTACAATGCCAGCACCTTAGTCTTAATTTGCGGTAAATTTACTGGAAGATTTGTAGAGGCCGATTGCTGGCTAGCGGCTGAGAATCTAATGTTAGCTGCCTACTCGCATGGTCTTGGAAGTTGCGTGATTGGATTTGCGGTTGACATCCTCAATACGCCTGAATGGAAGAGTGAGTTAAGCATTCCCGAAGGAGCAAGAGTGATCGCACCAATTATTCTTGGTAAGCCATCCACATTCGCTCCTAAGATTGATCGAAAGCCCCCTGAAATTCTGTCCTGGAAGTCACTCTCCTTAGAGAATACCTAGATTCAAAGGGCATTTATTGGGGTGGCAAGCCTTTGGCTACCCCCCAATAGACCCTTCACTTACGAGCATGTGATGAAGACGCAGATTTTTGATTCAGCTGGCTAACGCCACCCTCTATATTGTTTAGGTAGCCAGTCATGAGTTGTTGCATTTTCTGCATACCCTCAAAACAAGCATTGAAAGCAGACTGGTATGGCTTAATTAAGACCTCCGTACCATCAGGTGCATTTTGACAAGCCACTTTAAAGAATTCATCCAACCCATCTTTAGCATGCTCAAATAGTTCATCGTTCACCTCGGAGAATTCATGGGCATAATCATTTAGCGCTTTCCGCATAGACTCTTGATATGCCTTCAATTCCTCTGAAAATGGGGCACTTCCATTACCCTTCATTACCGCCCAAATCTCCTCTGGACTCTTCGCAGTCATCATATTGGCAGCAGCCATCTGCATATTTTTTGCAACATGATTGGCTAAGGAAGTATGTGCTTGAGATACATTCTTAGCGCCTTCGGTAGCCATCTTACCCAATACTTGTGTACTTTTCATACTGGAATGATGGATTTTATTGAACTTCTCACCTAACTGATTTACACCCATTTTTATCTCCTTTTCGTAAGCGACCATCCTATCGCTCTAAATCAGCCATTTTTTGATATATCGCAATAATTAGCAAAAATGCGAAAAATGAAGGACTGGTTAATTAGCTAGGGCTTTAAATTCAATTTTTTGATAAAACTCAAACTTCTGCCAACTTCAGGACCTAAGATTCCAATCTCTAACTAGCCTCCTTAACTTGATAAGCCTATCGATGAACGTTAAATTGAACTCTATCCGCGAAGTAGGTGATATCACCTGCTCAACTCCAGAGGACGTTGTATTGGGTCTTGCTAGCCTAAAGGGTAAAAGCGATGAACAATTTATCGATAGCCTAAGACAAGCAGTTCTGGCCAATGACATCGATATTATTTGCGGTCATATTGATTGGTTTAGAAGAAAGCTGGGTAAAGGCTGCCTGGATCAACTTAACCGACATCAAGTTGAAATTTTCTATGAGGAGTATTTTCGAGCGCATCCCAAAGATGGAGAGATCATGATTGCTGAATTTTTGGGAACAGCTTTAGAGCATTTTTCATGAAATAGCAGCGCAAAAAAATGCCACCCAAGGGTGGCAAAAGACCTCATAGGAGACATCAAGCAGATATGGGGGAAGTGTGCAGTGCATCCATCAATGACGAATTCGCTTGAACCTACTCCCCACGTTAGAAGCTCAAGTTAAACACTGCACACTACGATTACTTTTTAATCCTATTTACCAAAGTAATTTTGATAAATATCAATAGTTTTGATTTTATTAAATCACCTTTAAATTAGGTGAGAAAATTATTAATATGGGAATTTTTATCGAGAGTGGTTGTTTGATGTGGTGGAGGGAATCGAACCATCTTAACAACCTATAAATAGGTCATCGTTCTGCCATTGAACTACACCCACACCCGGGGAAAGTAGAGAATGATATGTTCGCCACTAAGGTAAACAGTCTTTAATTCGCGCTTCCCTCACAAATTAAATTACGTATCACGCCCCACGTCTCATTTATAGACCCCTAACAAATTCAAAAATTGATAAACATCAATATTCCTGACGTTTCTAAACTGCTATTACAGGGATGCATAGGGTATCGCTAGCTTGATATACCCGCTAATGCAAGTCCTCTCCTGTAGATCCAGCCAAATATGGGGTAGGCATTCTATTCGCCCTTTACAATTTAGCAATCTTACTAATCCAATATCAATATTGCCGACTTTAAGGCAGGGAATTTAATGCTTGAACTCTCATTTTTTGACCTCAGCCTTTTGTTCGCCTGCGCCCTATTTGCAGGTCTAGTGGACTCCATCATCGGCGGGGGTGGCATGATTCAGGTGCCAGCCCTTTTTGCAGTATTGCCAGGTTTTCCACCAGCCACCCTACTTTCGGTGAATAAGTTTGGTTCAATCGTAGGGACTATAGGCTCAGCTATTCAGTACAGCAGGGCAAATAAGAGCCCATGGGGCTTGGTGATCATTTCCTCTGTGTTTGCTTTTCTTGCCTCAGTTGCAGGGGCATACCTCGTTACCCGATTACCAACTGAGTGGCTCAGAGGTGCCCTGCCATTCTTATTGATAGCCCTGCTTATTTTCAATATCAGGTCTAGCGCTGGACTCGTTCACGCACCGAAACATCAGCACCACAAGCAAAAAGCCATTGCCTCTGCAGGTGCGGGAATTATTGGCTTTTACGATGGTTTTTTAGGGCCTGGCGCCGGGGCTTTTTATAAGCTCTTCTATACCCGCGTCTTAGGATTTGATTTTTTACGATCTGCTGCGCCTGCAAAGTGTCTCAATATTGCCTCCAACCTAGGTGCACTATGCGTCTTTTTCTACCTTGGTTACTTTGACTGGAAGCTTGGCCTACTAATGGCTATCGCCAATCTGGTGGGCGGCCAAATTGGTACCAAGATTGCAATCAAACATGGCAACTCTTTTATCCGAAAAGGCTTCTTTATCTTAGTAACCATCCTCATCATGAAGACCTTTTATGATGCTTTCTTGAAATAAACCCACAAATATCAATAAACTAATAAATTACTAAGGTATTAGTAGGTATGTAGATTTATTGGTATTTAGGGAGTACATTAATTTAGGTAGCAACAGTTTTATCAATTTAATAATGAAGGGCAATATGAAAATTCTATTACCAGTTGATGGCTCTAAATCATCTCTCAACGCAGCTAAGTATGTTGGTAAGCTGGCTAAAAATTTACGTAGCAAATGTACGGTGACATTGATTAGCATCCATGACGATATTGGCCTTGGTCACGTGAAGCAATTTGTAGCCAGTAGTGTGATCGATGACTACCTTCGTGAGGTGAGCGAGAAAGAGCTCAAAGGAGCTCAAAAGGCTCTTGATACTGCTGGTGTCAAACACAGCATGGTCATTAAGCGTGGCAACGTTGCCAACGAAATTATTGCTCTAGCAAATAAAGAAAAGTTTGATCTGATAGCAATGGGATCAAAGGGTAGAAGTGGTATTGTTGATGCCATCATGGGATCAGTTGCCCAAAAGGTAAGCAATGCAGCTAAGCAACCTGTTTTATTGATTAAATAAGCGCGAAGGTTAATTTTTACGTTAACTTGAATAGACCGTCCATGTGGCGGTCTTTTTTATGGACTACTAAATGAGTATTTTGATTCTCTTATTTGCACCAGGAATTTTTGCCATTTACTGGCTGATTCGCCTCCAGATATGCCTATCCAGAGTTCGCTACTTGGTGGATACTTATGGCATGGATCGCAAGAAGCTTCGAAAGCTCAAATGCAAAGAAATAAAGGCACTCAGAGAATCAATAGATCGACTCAGGCATTTGAATGATGCCTTTGCTTTAGAGGTGCTTGTACGACCTTATCGCGCTTGATAAAAAACTATTGATCGAAATAACGCGCTTTAACCCACAGCGCTACAGTAACTAAGCCAATCATGATGGGTACCTCTACTAGAGGACCTATTACCGCTGCAAATGCAGCCCCAGAATTGATGCCGAATACCGCAATCGCTACAGCGATAGCCAGCTCAAAGTTATTACTTGAGGCTGTAAATGAAAGCGTGCAACAACGCTTATAGTCGATCCCCATTCTGCCCGTCACAAAAAATGTGAGTAAAAACATAATGAGGAAAAAGATTAGTAATGGAACCGCGATCGTCACGACATCCATAGGTAATGTCAGAATCAAATTACCCTTTAGGCTAAACATCACCACAATCGTAAATAGTAAGGCGATCAAGGTGATCTTTCCAATTCGGGGCACAAACTGCTCGTGATAGCGATCCTTGGAAATGTATTTGAGCATCACGACTCGAGTCAATATGCCTGCAATACAAGGCACTCCGAGATAAATAAAAACACTTTGAGCAATTTGACCCATACTCACACTGACATTAGCCCCCGCTAATCCAAAGTAAGGAGGCAATATAGTGAGAAAGAAATAAGCATAGACGCTAAAGAATAGAACCTGAAAGATCGCATTAAATGCAACCAAACCAGCAGCATATTCTGTTGAACCCTTTGCTAAATCATTCCAAACAATCACCATCGCAATACAAGGTGCAATGCCAATCAGAATTAGGCCAGCCATATATTCGGGCTGATCTGGGACAAAGGTGATCGCCAAAAAGAACATTAATATTGGCGCAATAAACCAATTCATTAACAGCGACACTAGGAAGATACGTTTATCTTTAAAGACATCTGGTAAGTCTTCGTAGCGGACCTTGGCAAACGGTGGGTACATCATTAAGATCAAGCCAATAGCGATTGGGATATTGGTTGTCCCTACCTGGAAGGCATTGATAAACCCTTCAATACCAGGTATGAAATGACCTAAGGCAATCCCCGTCGCCATCGCCACAAAAATCCAAACCGTGAGATAGCGATCTAGGAAAGACAGTTTTTTAGTAATTGAACTCATGCTTTTGTATGGGCCTCTTTTAGACTCAGGGAGTCGAGTTTTTCTAATGGCATGGCAGCTAAAATATCGAGGCGTCTTTGTAGACCATTTTTCACCTCATTAAAAGCAGCCTTCCTCTCCAAATGGCTAGCCTGTAATTGCGATGGATCAGGGAAGCCCCAATGTGCAGTAACTGGACTGCCAGGCCAAAAAGGGCAGACCTCGCCGGCTGCGTTATCACAAACAGTAATAATAAAATCCATCTTAGGAGCACCAGGAAGAGCAAACTCATCCCAACTCTTTGAGCGTAGTTTGCTTTCGTCGAAGCCGAGCTCGGAGGCAATTTCTTTTGCAATCGGATTAACGGCAGTTCTAGGGCTTGATCCCGCTGAATAGCCAAGGAATTTCCCGCTGGGGTGGGTAGAGGCTAATACCTCCCCCAATACAGAACGAGCAGAGTTATGGGTGCACAAGAAAAGAATGTTGTACTGCTTCATTAGGCTTTTACCTTCTTTGTGGCTTTACTTGGCTTGCATGATTTACCACCACAGCAGTTGGCCAATAGAAATTGACTAAGATCTTCAACCGTGCCGGGGTTTGGTCTGTAGATCAAGTTTCGGCTTTGACGCTCTACCGTAATGAGATTGGCTTGATAAAGCTCTTTTAAATGAAAACTGAGTGTTGCATTTGGTATGCCCAGCATCTCATGAATTTGTGAGGGCAACAAACCCACATCCCCTTTTTGAACAATGAGTCGGTAGACATTTAAACGAGACTCTTGGCCCAAAGCGATGAATGCCTGTATTGCTTCTGTATTTTTCATAATTCGACAATAATGAAACAATATTACAAATTAATGACTACGGAGTAGCAAATCCATACCGCATCATCACATGCTTCGACTTAGGCTCTTGTAAGTAGCTGTAAAAATCTTTGGCACTAGATGCAGTATTTTTTAATAAGACCATTCTTTGTTTCAGTGGCTTATGCAAAGTATCTGGGATCAGCACATAGGTCGATTGAGCTTGGATTTGCGGTGATGAGGCCAGAGATAGGGCTGAGATAGCAAAGTCTGCCGAGCCGGTTAAAGCAAACATAGTTGCTTGTGAAATATTTTCCCCAAATACTAGCTTGGGCTCAATGAGCTCCCAAACTCCCATGCTGGTGAGATATTCTTTAGCAGCCCTGCCGTAAGGAGCATGAGCTGGATTGGCGATTGCAATTTTCTTGGCTTCCTTAATGGCTTTAACCAAGCCCTCCTTATCTACACTGAGCTTAATTACACTACTTTTTTTCTCCAAGAGAACAATTCGACCGATAGCGTACAAAATCCCCTTATCTATCGTTAAGTCATTTTTATACAGGTCATCCACATACGCCTCATCAGCAGACATCAGCAAGCTAAATGGTGCACCGTTTTTAACTTGCTGCCACAGTACGCCAGATGAGCCAAACACTAACTTCACTTCTTGGCCCTTATCAGTCTTATAGTTAGAAGCTATTTCTTCCAGGGCAAACTTTAAGTCTGAGGCTGCTGCTACCGTTGGGACCGCTTGAGCTAAAGAAGTTGAGACATAGAGGGTCAAAAAAGCCATCAGAATAGATTTCATCAGAATCATATGCTTTTTGTCTCCATCCCCATTTACAGTTGCACTCTATCTTGCAAAGTGTAATGAGTTTTTTGGCCTCAGCCTTTCAATTTTCTTAAAGCATCCGCCATCGCATTATTAATGGGGGGCGCAGATCTTCGATCTTCCTGCGGTCTTCTGGCTTCAGGAGCTCTTGGTGCCCCCGGTCGGTTCGGAGTTCGTTGCTCTGACCTTACGCCAAGAGCTGATTTAGGCGCCTCATCAGAGAGTCGCATCGTCAACGCAATCCGTTTACGCTTCTCATCCACCTCCAAGACCTTTACCTTGACGACCTGCCCTGCTTTTACTACCGAATGCGGGTCTTTAACAAAGGTATTAGCTAAAGCAGAAATATGCACTAAGCCGTCTTGATGAACGCCAATATCCACAAAGGCACCAAAGGCTGCAACGTTAGTGACAACGCCTTCCAAAATCATATCTGCTTTGAGATCGCTAATTTTTTCAACGCCATCTTTAAATGTTGCTGTGGTGAACTCAGGACGTGGATCGCGACCCGGCTTTTCTAATTCCTTAATGATGTCGGTAACTGTGGGAACACCAAACTTCTCATCAGCATACTTTTCTGGGTTGAGGCCTTTCAGTATTCCAGCATCTCCAATGACTTCCTTTACGCCCTTTTTAATATCTTTCAGTATCTTCTCAACCAAAGGATAGGATTCTGGATGAACTGCGGAGGCGTCTAATGGATCTTTGCCATTCATGATGCGCAAGAAGCCGGCAGCTTGCTCAAAGGTCTTGTCGCCTAGGCGCGGCACACTCCGTAAATCTGCCCGCGTCTCAAAGGCGCCATTGCTATCTCGATAAGTGACAATACCCTCGGCAACAGCACTACTTAGACCAGAAACCCTTGACAGCAAAGGTGCCGAAGCGGTGTTCACATCTACGCCTACTGCATTCACGCAATCCTCAACTACCGCCACCAATGACTTAGCCAGTTGAGTCTGCATCACATCATGTTGATACTGGCCAACACCAATAGACTTCGGATCAATCTTGACAAGCTCAGCCAAGGGATCTTGCAGCCTTCGCGCTATCGATACTGCTCCACGTAAAGACACATCCATGCCTGGCAATTCTTTTGAGGCGTACTCAGAGGCTGAGTAGACTGATGCCCCCGCTTCCGACACGACAATCTTCGTCAGCTTGAGTTCGGGTTTAGCCTTAATTAATTCTTGCGCCAACTTATCAGTCTCACGTGATGCTGTACCGTTACCGATTGAGATTAAGGTCGCCTTATGCTTCTCCGCTAATTTAGCCAGCGTGTGCAATGAGCCATCCCAATCATTCTTTGGTTGATGTGGATAAATCACTTCGGTGTCTACCACCTTACCAGTCGCATCGACTACGGCAACCTTGACCCCTGTTCTCATACCTGGATCTAAGCCAATCGTAACCTTAGGTCCAGCAGGTGCGGCCAATAGTAAATCTTTAAGATTTCGGGCGAAGACATTGATGGCTTCAGTCTCAGAGCGCTCCCGTAGGGCACTCATCAACTCAGACTCTAAGTGCATAGAACACTTGATACGCCAAGTCCAACGAACAGTCTCAGCTAACCACTGATCCGCGGGACGACCTTCATTTTTAATCTTGAACTGGTTAGCAATGCGCGATTCACAAGGGTTATGTGGCGCATCCCACTTAGGTTTCTCTTCTTCAGTATCCAGACGCAGATTGACCATCAACATTTGCTCGCGGCGACCTCTAAATAAAGCCAAGGCACGATGTGACGGAATCGCTGAAATGGGCTCCGAATAATCAAAGTAGTCAGCGAATTTCTCACCCTCTTGCTCTTTACCAGCAATTACCTTGGACTCCACAACACCATGCTCTTGCAAGTAAGTTCTTAGCGATTGCACCAAACTAGCATCTTCCGCAAAACGCTCCATTAAAATCTGACGAGCGCCCTCTAAAGCAGCCTTGGTATCCACTACGCCAGGATTCTCACCCTGATCTGATGTAAAGGCTTCTTTTAAATATTTAGCTGCCTCTAGTTCTGGATCAAGGGTTGGATTAGCCAATAAGTCATTTGCTAGAGGCTCCAATCCAGCCTCTAGGGCGATTTGAGCTTTCGTGCGACGCTTCACCTTATAAGGCAAATAGAGATCCTCAAGACGTGTCTTATCCTCAGCCAGCATGATAGCTTTGAGCAATTCTGGCGTCATCTTGCCCTGCTCTTCAATTGAACTCACAATCGCTTTGCGGCGCTCTTCGAGCTCTCGCAGATAACCTAGGCGATCTTCCAATAATCGTAACTGCGTGTCATCCAAACCACCCGTAGCTTCTTTGCGATATCGCGCGATAAAGGGAACTGTTGCACCCTCATCCATTAAGGCAATAGCAGCGGCTACTTGAGCGGGTTTAGCGGATAACTCTTGGGCAAGACGTTGTTCAATGGATG
>ERZ650310.32-NODE-32-length-39589-cov-6.581449_pt1 | contig 39589 bp, 60 predicted proteins | sample MGYA00376246_ERZ650310 | MGnify/ENA primary metagenome ERZ650310 (study PRJEB26733, sample SAMN07839286) | wastewater metagenome | biome: small river; feature: stream; material: water | place: USA: North Carolina | collected 2016-03-01 ...
ATTACACAGAGGGAGATAGAATTAGATTTATTGCTAGATATAATGTTAGTAATGAGATAGTTTATTTGCCACAATATGATTATGAAATAGTTGGTACCGTATCTACATTTGAATATAACATTCAGTGGCCTGTGCCAATAGCTCCAGATAAAAATACATATACAGCTAATGGTAATTTCTTAAAAATAAGATATCCAGATGCCGATATAACTGCTGATTTCCAATTCCCTGGTACATCAGATTTTCAGCATTATGAAATACTTATATATAATTATTCATCTAATGCAGATTCAACTCAAAGGTTTTATTATGAATTTGGTAAACAATATGGAATAGGTAACCCTGGCGCGGCAAATAGATACCATTTTGGCTTAACACAGTTGTCAAACGGAGGAGCAACAATACCTGTTACAAATGGAGACTTGTTTTATAGACTTAGAAAAGTACCATTTTCGGATAGTTACAATTTTAATTCTACCTCATTTGATACAAATACAAATGACCCTAATGAAACTAGGTCTGAATCATTCCCTATTAGTGTACCAAGAATAATAGATAATGCTGCATATAGAATACAATCTCAATTAAACATTCCTGTAGATATAACTGGATCTGGCGCGCCCACTTGGGCTACTGATGGATATTTTTTTTATAATAAATCAGCTACAGTTGAAAGAATAGTTTCAATAAAAGGTACATTAAGATTTACAACAAGTGGTAATTCTACTTTTTCTGTTTATGCATTAATTTTAACAGATGTAGCATTTTTGGATTTAAAATATACTGTTTCACTATTGCCTGTAGAGGTCAATTCTCTTAACTCAACTACAAATAACTTTGATGTAACTTTTGATATTAATAAGAGTTTTTCAGTTCCTGCATCTGGTAAAGTTTGGATAGTTGCTAGTTCTACAAATGACGCTACTGGTAGTAATATTCTTGTTCTTCAGCCAATGAATTTTGATTTTAATGTAGTAAAAGATAAATCTATTGGAATTATTGAAAAAAGCTTTAATGATACATATAATTTAGTTACAAATAGCAATGGAAGGCCTTCGGTAGTGGAGGTAAATGCTAAAAAAACTTACTTTCCAACGCTAATTAGATTTGGAGGTGCTTATCAAGTAAATACAGATATAAATCAGATTAATAATTTTAAGTATGAAAATTTTGATGAGTATGATAGAAGTTTTGGAGATGTAATTAGATTGCATGTTAGAGATAGATATTTAAAAGTTTATCAGAAATTCAAAGTTGGGAATGTGCCTATTTTAACACAGATTGTAAAAGACAGCGCAAATAATCCATTGCAAGCAAATACAGATCAATTAATTAATAAGATTCAATATTATGCCGGGGACTATGGAATTGGGGATGCAGGTACGAGTTTGGCTTGGAATAATTTTTCTGATTATTTTGTAGATAATTATAGAGGTGTTGTATGTAGGTTAAGTCAAGATGGTATAACTCCGATAAGTATATTATATGGCACAAACGCATTTTTTGTACCATTATCGCAAGAGTATAGGCAAGAGTTGAATAATGGTATTGTGCCTGATGGTCAGGTATATACAGGAAACCCTTGCATATATGGTGTTTTTGATGCTTATACTAATAAGTATATTATTGCTATGGAAGAAATCAATAGATATGATATAGTTACAACATCAACTACTACCACAGCGGGGCCAACAACTACCACAACTACTACCACAGCTGGTCCAACTACTACCACTACAGCTGGTCCAACTACAACTACAACGAGTACTACCAGTACTACTACAACGACCACATTAGGAAGTGCTTTTGTTGACATATCTAATTTAAATTCTAGTAAGTCAATTACAAACATAACTGTTGATGGAGTGCAAGTAAGTGGAGTGGTTTTCCCGGTAGTTGCTGGAGATGGGGCGTCTGCAACAACTAACCAAGTTGGGGCATCTAAAACGATTGTTGTATCTTATACAAGCGGATCTGGTAATTATGTTATAGTTACTGATACCACGCCTCAAACAAATTGCTCTAATACAAGCGGTACTTCAAGAACATTTTCTGGGCAAACGGTAAGTGTTGGGGGTACAGTTTATATAGAAATGGGTGACGGTTCTTGTCCGTAACATATAAAATAAAATAAAATGACAAATTTAACATATCACCAGGATCCATTTACAATTAGTTTTGACGAAGTGGCTAACGCTTTTGAGTCTTTTTACTCTTATTATCCAGAGTTTTATGGATGCTTGAACACTAAGTTGTTTTCTTTTAAAAATGGTCAAATTTGGGCTCACGATAACAATAGCACATATTGTAATTTTTATGGAGTTCAGGGAAGTGCATCTATAACTACCGTGTTTAATACGGGAGCATTAGACAAGAAAACTTGGATTTCTATTATGGAAACTGGTAATACGATATGGGCGTGTCCTATAATATATACACAAATGGACAATGGGACAGTAAAACAGCAAAGTGAGCTTGCGGAGTCTGATTTTTCTACTTTGGAATCCGAATATCAGGCTTCTTTTTTAAGAAATTCTAATAGTCCCGGAGGGTTGATTGAGGGGGATAGCCTAAAGGGCGGATATATTGTAATAAAATTTGAGAAATTAAGTGCAAATTCTTTCGTATATTTGAACAGCGCAACAACAAAACATATTGATTCACCATTGAATAATAGATAATTATGGACCCAATTACAATTGGATTAATAGCCGGGGGGGCACAAGCTTTAGGGGGTGCCTTGCAAAGTGTTTTTAGTGGAAGAAAAAAAAGAGAACGTGAATTAGATAGCTATGCTAAACAAAGTCCTCTTTATACTCCCAATAAGGCTATTAGTGATTATTACCAACAAGCAGTAAATAGATATAATGAAAATCCTTATCAATCTGCTCTTTATAAAGAAGGTCAAAGAAATATACAGAGAAGTGGCGCTAGTTCTTTAAATGCATTACAAAACCGCGCCTCTGCCCTTGGTGCAGCAGGTAGAATTGCTTTAGGTCAAGATAGCGCTTTGGCTAACTTGGGTGTTCAAGCTGAAGCTCAAAGAAATGCTAGATTTGGACAACTTGGACAAGCTGCGCAGGCAAAATCTTCTGAAGATTATAGAGCTTTTGATATTAATAAAATGACTCCATACAATCGTCAGTTGCAATTAAAACAATTGGCTGCGCAAGCCGCAAATGATAGATTTACTTCAGGATTGGGTATGGCAGCTCAAGGAGTTGGGAATATGGCTCAAGTTATCGCTGGTAGTAAATCTAGTCCTGGGACATCAGATGTTAATTCTACTAATGACACTACGAAAGCTGTCACTACTCCTAATTTTGCTAGAAATTCGCTTTCAAGTTCAAAATATGGTGCATACGGTTTCCAGCCAGATGGTAGTTATGTTAACTTTGGGTCTTATAGGCCAAGAATAAATCCTTTTACAAATAAACCATACGGTCTCTAAACTATAAATAATACAAAAATGGCATCAACAGGTTTATTAGGAATAAATCCATATCTAAAAGGCGTAAACTTAGATTTCTCATCTAAGCCAGTTGCTTTAGCTATTCAATTAGAACAAAAAGAAGCAGCTAAAAGAGAGGCGTTAGATAAATACTTTATGGACTATGAGAAAAACATAGATCCAAGTGTTATGCGATCTCAAGATAGAAATATAGTATTAGGAAAGCTAAACCAAAATAAACAATTTTATTTACAAAATAGAGATAAGATTTTAAATCCAACTAAATACGGGGCAGATTTTCAGTCTCAATATTTAGCAAATTATAAAGATATAATGTCTGACATTGCTAGGTCAAAAGAGGCTGCTAAAAATGATGAATTAGTAGTAAGACATTGGTCATCTCAGAAAGGATTAAATGCTCCAAAAGGATTTGATCAAGCTATTGAAGCAAGTCATTTACCTGTAAATGATCCAAATTATAGACCTGTGGATATTATGAAATATCCATTTTATAAAACATTTGATCCAGTAGATTATACTAAAAAACTACAACCTTATTCAGTAGCTGGTCTGCCTATTGTAGAAACTGATAAAAGCGGTAAATGGTACACTAAAAAAACATATAAGGTACAGCCTCAAGACGAGTCAAAGGTGATGCTAGTTGGAATGATGGATTATGATAATACAAAAAATCAAGGTTTTGTTGATTTCATTGATGAAAAATTTAATGATGGCATTACGGTTCAGAAATTACAACAAAAATATCCAAATAAACCTATTAAAAGCCCAAGAGACTTAGCTGGAGTGTTTGCATTGGATTTTGTGCCTGTTAAAGAAACAACTACCTCAATGCAGGCACCAAAAACAGGAAGAACAGGAGGAACAGGAGGAACAGGAGGAAAAGGAGGAACGGGTAGTACGGGAGACATGACTGCAGGTGTATTGAGTAATGTATGGGATAGTGGTAAATCCGAAACAAGAATTATTGGAGGTCAATCCGTACAAGGTAAAATAGTGACCCTTCCACAATCTGTTGCAGATATAGGTAATAAAAGAGTGAGAGGACGTATTGTTGCTCCTGATGAATATTTTATGGATCAATTTGGTAATACCACTCCAATATTTAAAGGCGTTGCTGGTAGTCCTATTCCTCAGTATAATTTACGTTTAGAGATTGGAAAAAATTATGGTAGTTCAAAAGGATCATTGAAATTTACTAATACCCCAGGAGCAGGTGGCGGAAAGCCAGGAGGTGGCGGAAAGCCAAATGTGGTAAAACCAAGAAATAAAATGAAATAAATTTAAATATAATGGCAGAAGAGATAATTCAAGAAAATTTTTTACCAGAAGCGCAAGGTGTTTCTGGAGATCCTGAGCCAAAGCCTAAAAGTTATTTGAAAAAAATTCATGAGAATTTAGTAGAAGCTTATGGTAAAGATGAGGTTCCTGACGAAGCTACATTTACTACAAAAATGAAAAATGCTGCATATGCAAAATTAATTCATGAAAATTTAGTTGATGCATTTGGTGAAAATGAAGTTCCTGATTTAAATTCATTTAGTAGTAAATTAATAAATGATGGCGATGTAAAAAAAAAAGATGGTACGAAAGCTCTTGGATTTTCTCAATACGATTTTCTAAATGCTGGAAGGCCATCTTCCCGTACACAATTACCATTAGTAGGAGAGTATAGTCAAGTACAAGAGCCAAAGGCTACTCCAAAGACTACTCCAAAGGTTGAACAATCTTCAAATAGCGCTCTACAAAATGTACTAGGATTTATCAAAAGTGGTGGTAAGGCTGTTCAAGGTGGTGGAAAGGTTGGTAAAACTACTAAAAGTGCGCAAACTGCCGTTAATCAAAATACAAGAGAGCAGTCTGCGATAGGCAGATTGAGTAAAGGGCTTGTTGACCCTGTAACTGGCACTAAGATTGATAGGAAAACAGGATTGCCTACTGCATATGTAAATGAGTTAAATAAGAAAAGTACCTTTAAGGCTCCACAAATATCAGAAGAAGATAAGTCTATTTATTTGCAGTCATTAGGTTTGAATCCTAATACTACGGATGTTGAGGTGGTAAATACACCTGATTTCAAGCAATTTAAGCAAACCGTTGAACAAGAAAAAAAAAATTAATACAGCTATTGAGAACTATTGGAAGAGGCAAGACGCAATTGATATGCAAAAGCAAGCCGGGTTCTCTGGCCCTTTTGTTAGTTCAAGAACTAGTGGTGCAGCATTTGAGGAAGATTTAAGAAAAAGATTAAAGTCAGGGGATTTAGTTATTACAAATGACGAGGTAACTGGTGAACCAATAATTGGGAAGCCTGATTACAATCCAATAACATCCTTTCTTAATTTATATAATAAATCATATGACCAAAAAGCTGAGGAGAAATATACTCAAAATTTATCAGCAGCAGACAAAATAAAACATAAAGAAGCTAAACAATATTTAGCATCATTAAATAATGAAATACCATCTGTACCTTCTGGATTTTTTGGTAAATTAGGATCCACAGCTGGATCTTTTGCTCAAGCCTTAGCAGAGCCTACTATGACAGGTATTGGTTTGTATGCGACAGGTGGCATGCTTGGCGCACCACTATTAGGTAGTGAGGCTTCTTTTGCAGCTGCTAAGGGGTTACAAAGCGTTGGAGATGTTGCAGGATGGATGAATGAAATAGGTAATGATTCTTATGAGCCAACTTATGAAAGAGTTAATAACGGTATTCTTGAAGGAATAGAAAACCCAACATATCAGCAAAAACTAGACGCAGCAAATAAAGCAACCGAAGCTGCTAATTATGCAAAATCAGTAGGTGCATTAGAAGGTATGTTTTTTGGTATTCCATTGGGTAGTTTAGGCTCATCAATTAAGCCTTCGGTAACCGGGTATCTTAATACACTTAAATCAATAGGAAGAAGTAGTTTAGCGCAAATGCCTCAAATGACCGGAGCTTCATTTTTGGGTGAAGTTGGTAAGGGTGAAATTGGCAGACAATTTGGTTCAAATGAGACGCACTCGCAAATTATTCAACAGGGGTTAGAGAATGCATGGGAAACAGCCAAGTTTGTTGGAGGTATGGGGTTCGTACATGCTGCTCAAGCATCAATACCACACGCATTTGCATTGCTTACAAATAAAGCAGAGAGTCCTTCAAAGGCGCTAACTTCAAAAGCAAAAGCAATTGTATCCAAGTTTCCTGAAGATGTTGTTGCAGATGTTTATGCTAAGGCTGAACAAGAAGGTGTGATACCTCCTGGAAAAGCAAATGAAATATTGACTGACTTACAGAGTTACAAAGAGTCTGAAGCTCAAGTTCCTAAGACAGTTGTAGATGTTGATGCAAGAGATGCAATAGCTGGTAAGATTCAAAAAAGAGATAAATTAGACCAAGAACTCAAGGAGACAAAAGTAAATGCAAGAAAGGAAGAGATAAAGCAAGAAATATCTCAAATAGATGCTGAAATAGATAACATATATAAAGGAGATGATGTTTTAGCTAACGAATATGATATTAATGGTATTCCTTTAAATCAAGATTTACCTGCTCCTAAACAAAGGCCATCATTTATACCTATTGAAAATGTTGAAGCTATGCCTGCTGAAGAATTGATAAGAAAGCAGCAAGAAGCTCCTGTTATTGAAGGTCAACAAGAAGTAGTGCCAGAACAAATAGATTTAAGCAATTTTCTTGAATCTGTAAAGAATAAGCCTATTGAAGAGCTGAAGATGGTTGATGATATTAATAAAGCAAACGTAACCGTAGAAGGAACGAGAAATGGATATGAAGTTATTAGTGGTGAGGGAGATAGAGTAGGAGATATTAGACAAGAAGCAAACGAAGCTAGAGCAAAAGGTCAAGATACATTTACAAAAGAAACTGTTAAAGATGGTAAAAAAATATATACATTAACAGACGCAACTGTATCGGATAATTTTGGAAGGCCTGGATTTAAATCTGCGTCTATATCATTCCCTGAAGGAACTAAAGTTACTATGGAAGATGTTATGCCTAGATTGAAATCAGAATTAGGTATTAAAACAGAAATTAAACCAACTGAAGCAAAAGCAGAAGTTAAACCATCTGAAGAAATATCAGTATATCATGGTGGAAGTGCAAAAGATTTAACTAGTACCAAAGGTGGATTATTTGTATCAGCAGATAGGATTCAAGCAGAATCTTATGCAAAAGGCAACAAAGGTCAAGTTCAAGAGTTTAAGTTAAATAAAAATGACATATCTAATGAAAATAATGTTAGAAAAGTTATAAGTGAATTAGGATTAAAATCTAAAGAAGAAGGTTGGGATTTAAAAGATTTAATGTTACATGAAATAATAGATCCTAGATTTGAAACGTCATTAAGTGAAGCTGATTTAAAAAAGCTATACAAAGAATTAGATAGAAGAGGATACAAGGCTATTGAAATGATGGCTACGGATGTTTCTGGTAAACAAAGAAATGTAAATGATATATTGATTTTAAACCCAAAAGAAACATTAAAAGAAGTTAAACCAACTGAAGTAAAGAAAGAGGTTTTTAAAAGCTCTCAAGGCAATACCGTAGAACTTGAAAATGGGAAATTAATAGTTAAAAGCAAAAGTAGGGAGGTTTTATCGGATAGGGCTAGTAAAAAAGCTATAGAGGAATATGCTGATAGTATTGATTATTCCAAAGGGGAAAAAGCACCTGAATTGCCATCTGAAATAGTAGATCCAAAACAAGCATCTCAGTATGTAATTGAGGAGTCTAAAAATCCACTAGAAATAGCTCAGGCCTATATAGCGGAAGGAAGATTGCCATCAGAAGGAAACACTAAGTTTCAAGCTATTGCTGAATATGGACTAGGAAGAGTAACCACTGATAGTTATAAAAGATTTGGTGATGTTAATAAGATGGAACCTGCTACAAAATTGAGATATTTAACTAAAGAAGGTTTTACTGTAGATCAAAGAGCAGAGGAAATTTCGGGAAAAACGGGATTAGATATAACACCTCAAGATATTATAGATTATATTGACAAATATCCTAAAGGAGATTATAAGGTAATGACAGAAGTGGAAACCAATGTCGCATTACAAGCTAAAGATAAATTTAATAAATTAACTGGATTAGATTTAACACCTGAATTAGCCAATAAGATAATAGATAAAGAGCTACAAAAAGCAAACAAAAATCAATTAGACATTATAAAAGAAGATTATGAAACAGCAAAGCAACTTGAAGATGCCTATTGGGCAGAGTACAAAAAAACTGACGGATTTACAAAAGAAAGCAATATTGGCGAGGTTAATAAACCAGAAGCCGCCCCAAAGCCAGAAAAAAGTTTAGAAAAAGCTTATAAAGACTTGACAAATATTGAAAAAAGACAAATAATTAATAGTAAATTTGATAAATTACTTGAAGAACTTAAAATAGAAAAAATATGTCCAACGGATTAAAATCCTTATTAAGCTCAAGCATGAGAAAAGGCATGCAAGATGCAGTTTATATTGAATTGTATCAATCTAACTTATGGAAAAGTTTAGCTAACCAATTGCAAAGATTGGGTTATTTTGGTAGCCAAAAGTATTTTTTAGCAGAAAGCGCTGAGGAATTAACACACTACCAAATGCACGTAGATTTCATGAATGACATGGGAGATTGTGCTGATTTGCCTAAAATTGATGCCATTACCGATAAGGTAGAAGATATTGGCGATGCATTAGAAATAGGGTACAATATTGAGTTAGATGTATATAAACAATATAAAGATTTTTATAAAAAAGCAGAAGATGAGGATGTGTCAGTTGCTCAATATATATTACAATTCATTGAAATTCAACGTAAAGCAGTTGGTCATTATGGTGACTTATTGGCTAAATACAAAGTAGCAGAAGCAACAAAAGAATTATTAGAATTTGACGAACATATATCAGATGTATAATGGCTAGAAAAAACCCTTGCAAATACCTTTTTGAAATCAAGCCCGGAGAATTTAAAGAGTTCACCGAGGCGGAGCTTAAAGATTATTTATTAGAACAGGATTTATCAAAATTCAAATCAGTACAAGATGCCTTACAAGAGCGAAGCGCAAAGGAAGAAGTTCCATTTGCTGCTAAACCAGGGAAAAATATCTCCGAAAGTAGTGAAAGAATACGATCAAGCCAGCAAAGGGTTGAAGCTTCCGAAGAAGCTCAAGATTATGAAGAAGCCCTAAGAGGTATTACAAAGGCTGAAAACCAAGCTAGAAGAGAAGAGTTAGGGTTGCCTGTATATAAGGGTGAGGTTGTAACTGATGCCGAAATAAGACAAAGAGCAGCGGATGAATTGGCTAAAGGTTACGACTATGAGTCGTTGATAAAAAGAATGGAGCAGGGGAATCCAACAAGTGCTGTTGAATCTGAGATATTAAAAATGTATGCATCTGAATTAGATGCTAGATTGCAAAAAGATCCGTATAATAAAGATGTTCAAAAAGCATTAGCTCGTTTTACTGAGGCTAAATTAATTTCTGGATCTACAATGGGTAGGGATTTTAGGGCGTTACAAGGAACCGCTGCTTCTCCATTAGAGCAGTTGCAAACTCTTAGTGATTATGTAACTGTAGCTAGAGATGCAAATGGTGTTAACGAGCTGACTGATACTCAAATGAAAAAGGTAGTACAAGAGTATGAGAAAATTCAGAAAGAGGTTGCAAAGTTAAAAGAGCAAAAAGAAGAATTAGAAAGATTAAATACAGAATCTTTAGCTCAACAAGAATTTAATAAGGCTAGAAAGGAAGCTCAAAAAACAAAGAGTGTTAAAAGAGATTATAAAAAAGAAAGGGAAGATGTAATATCTAGTATTAAAGCTAAATTAAAACAATCAAGAGAGAGTGGTAATTTATATTCTTCTCCTATACCATATAAGCCAGTTGTTGACTTAGTTAAAATTTCTCCAGAAATTGCAAAGCTTGTAAAAATATATGCCGAAGAGGGTATTCAAAAATTGGACCAAGTAGTAAAAAATATTCACGACCTTTTGAAGGATGAAGTAGAAGGTTTAACTGAAAGAAATGTTATTGATGCAATTGCAGGTAAGTTTAATAAACCAGCTAAACCACTTAGTGAAGAGAAAGCCAATTTATTAAATTTAAATAGAGAAGCTAAATTAGCTTCAAGGTTGTTAGATTTAAAATATGGCACAGAGGTTGAATTTGCTGAAAAAAATAAAGTAGAAAAGACCGAAGCTGTAAAACAAAGAGAAAATGAATTAAGAAAAGAAAAGCTAGTTCAATTAATTCAGGGAGCCAAAAGTGGTGAAAAGGCTCAAGAAAAAAAGCAAATAGCCAAAAACAGGGAAATTGCGGAACTTGAGAAGCAGTTAAAAGAAGCAAGAAAAGAAAGTGGGTATTATGATGAATCCAAGTTAAGGGCGCTAATTAATAGGAACGAAGCTAAAGCTAAAGAAATTCAACAAAGAATAGAAAATAAGCGATTTGAAGAAAAGGCAAAGCCAGAAACTTTTATACAAAACCCTGAAATAAAGAAAAATTATCCAAAACTTTATAAAGATTATTTAGATGGTCTTAATAAGGTGGATGATTTGAAGCATGATTTTATTGAAGCGGCAGAAAAAGATAGGCTTGAAAAACAAGGTTTGTGGGGCAAAACAAAAGAAACCGGAAAGATGTTTATCAATACAGTTAAATCTTTAAAGGCTGGTATAGATAACTCGGCTGTGTTTGTTCAGAATCATACAGCAATGCTGACTCCATCAACTTGGGGATTGAGTGTCAAAAAACAACCTGGTAAACTTTTGCCTAAAGTTTCTTTTGGTCAAAATTCCGCGGCAAAAGCATTGAAATTCCAATGGAGTGCCTTTGCAAGTGAAGCCGCACTGAGAAGAAGAATTACTGAGATGTACGAAAATAAGCCAGTTTGGGATATGATTGAAAAATCTGGTCTTGATATATTAGATCCGGCAGGCTTTAAGTCAACAATGAGAGAGGAGTCGGTAGGTGGCAGAAATTTATTAGAAAAAAAATATTTTGGCGTACAGCCTTCAAAATATACAACAGCGCCATTTGAAAGACTATTTACAGGATTTAGTAATGAGATAAGATATAGTTTATTTAGTGAAGGAGCTAAAAATTTGTTAGAGCAAGGTAAAACAATAGAAAACAGCTTGCAGGATTATAAGGATTTGGCTAGCAGAATTAATAACATGACCGGTAGAGGTAAGATTATGTCAAAAGGAGCAGAGCCATATTTGAATTTTTTAATGTGGTCTCCCAAGTTGTTTGCTTCAAATTTAAATAAGTTAGGGTTAAGTGATATTGTATCTAATAAACTTTGGGGTAAAAGAGATTCCGAGGGTAGGCCTAGGGGCTATTATAGTAACATGAATCCAGAAGGAAGAGCCAAGGCTATTTCAGCAACAGTAGGAAGTCTTTCAACTGCAATTTTATTGATGTCAGCTCTTTCATTACGTAAGAATACCGAAGTTGATTGGGACCCAGAAAGTGTGACTTTTGGACAAGTAAAAGATACAGAAACTGGATGGAACGTAAATTTGTTCGGGCCATATAGTTCCATAGCTAGATTCTTGGTTATGATTGGATCTTCAGCAACTAGTCCTCTAACGGGTCGCGCCCCTGTTATAAAGAAAAATGGTAGAGCAGAAAAGGCTGATGCAATAATGGAGACATATAAATTTTTTAGAGGTAAGGCTAATCCAGTAACCGGAATTGGTGCAGATATAATTTTCAATAAAACATTTAGCGGTAAGCCATATGATTATAGCAATCTGCCTAGTGACTTATTTGAGCCTTTGTTCGTAAAAGATTTTAGAAGTCAATTTAAGGCTTCTGGCGCAAGTGCGTTTTTATTTGCAATACCTACTTTTTATGGGTTAAAGGTGCAAAATGACAAACAATACGATCAAAGAGATTTAAAATCTTTGATAGATAATAATGTTTATTCTACTAATTTTGATCCAAGTACGATTTTTAATTATAATGATGGCGGCAGACCTATTAATAAATCAGAATTTGAGAATTTTAAAAAGACAAGGGATAGTATTTTGAAAGAATTGATTATCAATATGAGCAAAAATGGATTCCCGGTATCAGAAAATGGCAAAAAAGTTCAAAAAGTGTTAGAGGATCCTGATAAGAAAAAAGTAGCTACCAAGGATCAATTATACGAAATCCTAAAAACATTAAAATCAGAAGCTACTAGAGTGGCAAAATTGAAGCTGTTTGGGGTAAAAGAGAAGGACGAAGATGATGCGGATTTGGATGTAAAAGATGCCATGTACGATCAGGGATTAAAAATAGAGTATATAGAAGATGAAATTGAGGATGAGAAAGTTATAGATAATAAAGAAGATGAAGAAGAGCCAAAGGTGAAAGTAGAAGAGGAAGTGAAAGTGGAAGAGGAAGAACCGGAGGAAGATCAATAGGCTTTTTAGATAATTTTATGCCATAGATAGGCAAAAAAATCTTATATTTGGGTAAAATTTAAACAAATGCCTCTTGTACCTAATTTTACGGCAAGCCAATATAGCGGTACGCCCTCAGTCATAACTTTGACCGATACTTCAACCGGCTCTGATGGCACTATTGCCAAGCGTAGAGTATATTTATTGCAAGCTAATGGTACCTTTTTAGTACCTGCTGGAACTACTACAGATTATATTCAATGGGACTTAGTAGATACAAGTATTGATTTAGATGTATTATCTCAAGATAGTGCATTAAGTATAACTGTTCAATGGTTAACTTCTTCAAACACGGTGGTTACGTCAAAAACAATTTCATTTGCATTTACTGCATACAATGAAACTTTTTACTACGGTCTTACAGAAAGCCAAGTAGCAAATTCAAATCTTAGTGCAAGTACCAATTGGTATCAAACAAAATTAGTATTAAGAGTTGAAATTGATTCGGCTGACCAAGCAATTACTTTTGCATCTGATATTTATTCAGCACAAGCTGCATTAAACAGAGCGACATATATATCTACTAACCAAGCTTTATTCTTCTAACATGTTAGATCCACAAACAGTAGTATCAATAGCGGAGATTTCACAATACTTGTGGAATGATGCAATACCAAAACAAAATGTTTTTTTTAATGGAAGTATTGATCCAAGAAAGGCTCAACAACTTTACATGGAAAGAAAAGCATTGCAATATGGCATTGACCAAAGCCTAAGTGGATTACCAGGTACGTCAAATTATGTATATGCTTTATGTGGTGCAAAACTACAATTAGCAATAGAAATATTAGGAAATGGAACAGGTGGTGGTGGTGTAATACCTGGCGGTGGCGGAAACTTTAGTGTATATGAATATACTGCTAATGCAGTAGAAGGTTCTTTTACTATATATTTCCCAGATGCCGTTGGTAAAAGATGCATTAATGCATTTAGACAAGGTAATAACATTGGAGCAATATTAACATCAGGAACTCCAACAGGTAATCAAGTTGTATGGAACTCAGCATCAGCTTCATTAACTGTGGCGTCAAGTGTTCCTTTTTATGATAATGAGTTTTGCAGAGTTATAGTACAACAATAATTAATATGAGGCAAATTAAAAATTATACGGATTATTTAATTACATTAGATGGTAAAGTCTTTAGTATGATTACAATGAAATTTTTAAAACCTCATGTTAATGAATCCGGGTATATATCTGCACAATTATATGATAAAAAAGGTAATTCAAAAAGGCGGTTAGTGCATAGGCTAGTAGCTGAAACATATTTGCCAAATATAGAAAATAAAGAACAAGTTAATCATATAAATGGACTAAAATCAGATAATTGTTTATTGAATTTAGAATGGAATACTTCTTCTGAAAATAATAAACACGCCTTTAGGACAGGGCTAAGATTCGTTGATGATAAAAGAAGGCAAATGGGGCATGAATTGAAAGAAAGAAGAAAAAAAATAGTTCTTGATTTAAGTACAGGAGTTTATTATGATTCTATGCAAGAGGCAGCAGAATCCGTTAATTTGCATTTTAAAGTATTAAGTGCAATGTTAACTGGTAGGAGAAAAAATATTACTAACTTTAAATACGTTTAAATTGGCAATTCAAAATTTAATTAGCGGGGATTTAAAGCTTAGAGATGAGAATGGTATTTTAATTGCCGTTAATGGTATAGTATCGGCTGATACGAGTGGAACAATAGGTACCTCTGGAACTTCGGGAACAAGTGGGGTAAATGGTACAAGTGGAACTTCGGGAGTATCTGGCACAGGTGGATCTAGTGGTACTTCTGGAACTAATGGTACTTCAGGAACAAGTGGGGCGAACGGAACTAGTGGTACTTCTGGAGTTAGTGGAACAAATGGTACGTCTGGAACAAATGGAACAAGTGGTGTTTCTGGAACATCTGGAACAAGTGGATTTTCAGGCACAAGTGGAACGAGTGGAGTAAATGGATCAAGTGGAACGAGTGGACTTAACGGAACAAGTGGAACTAGTGGAGTTAATGGGACAAGTGGTACAGATGGCACTTCTGGTATTAATGGAACTTCTGGTTCTTCTGGTACGGATGGGACATCAGGTATAAGCGGTACAAATGGGACATCAGGCACAAGTGGCACAGACGGTACTTCCGGTATAAGTGGTACAAGTGGTACGGATGGTTCAGCAGGTACTTCAGGTACTAGCGGAACAACAGGAACTTCAGGCTCTAGCGGGACCACCGGTACGTCAGGTACAAGTGGTGTTTCTGGAACATCTGGAACAAGTGGTCAAGATGGTATATCTGGTGGTCAGGTTTATTATATTAATCAATCAGTAAATGCTAATCCAGCTGTAAATACAGATAAACAATTATCTCCAATTCCTACTAGCACAACAACCCAAACAGTATCTTCAACTATTGCGAGTGGAGCTTCTGCAATTATAGGCACTTATATAACGGATGGAGGAGTGCCAGGTGTAACAAATTTACCAGCAGGTAACTGGTCATTTACAACTCATTATTTGGTTAGTAATGTTAATGCAACATTTGATGTATATGGAAAAGTTTATAAATATACTATAGGTGGTGTTAGCACACTAATAGGTACAACAAACATTTTGCCTGTATCTTATAGCGCATTAGTACAACAATTGTATTATGATACATTTATTGCAGCACAAGGATTAAATGTAACAGATAGAATTTATGTTGAATTATGGGCTACTAATACAACTGGTCAGTCTCATACAATTACATTTTATACAGAAGATGGTAGTTATTATTCTTATTTGCAAACTACATTTACAGCTCCTTCGGGAACTAGCGGAACGAGTGGTACAGACGGGACTAGCGGCACAAGTGGTTCTTCAGGAACAACTGGAACTAGCGGATCTAGTGGGTCTAGTGGTTTCTCAGGTACTTCAGGAACTGATGGTTCAGCCGGCACAAGTGGTAGTTCAGGTTCTTCAGGATTTTCTGGTACTTCAGGAACTGATGGCACTTCAGGATCTTCGGGAACTTCGGGAACTGATGGCACTTCAGGTGCAGATGGTGGAAATGGTGCAGCAACTGGATTGTGGGATGCGCAAGGTTTTTCTAGTCCTTCTACCGGATATTTTTATTATGGATTTACATCAATAGAGATTAATGCAACGGATATAAATAGTAATAACTGGACATCATACATTACTGCAATTACATTAGGTGGTAATCCAACATGGATTCAAATACAAAATGTAACAAATCCATCTAATTTTTTAATAGCAAGAGCTGATAGTGTAAGTTATACTGGTTCATTTTATACTTTTGGAAGCTTATATTTAGCATCATCTTCTGGTACTTTTACAAGTGGGCAATACTATATTTCATTTCAACAGCAAGCGTTAAATGGCACTAGCGGAACTGATGGTACTTCAGGTTCTAGTGGTACTAGCGGTGTAGATGGTACTTCAGGTAGTTCAGGATTAACAGGTACAAGTGGAACTTCAGGGGTGAGTGGATCTTCAGGCGTATCAGGTACAAGTGGTACAAATGGTGCAAATGGGACATCCGGCACTAGCGGGTCTAGTGGGACAGCAGGTACAAGTGGCACATCGGTATCGGTAAGTGGAACAACTGGTTATGTAACATATTTTAATAGTTCAACTACCATTACAGGTTCGGTTAATCATTTTTGGGATAATACAAACAGTAGATTGGGTATTGGTACAAACAATCCTCAAAGAAGTCTAACAATATATAACGCTACTGCCGATAATCATTTACAAATAGCAGGTTCGGCTCCTTCCGTATCTTTAACAGATGCAGTTACAGGTGCTGTTTATCAAGCTAAATTTGGTTTAGCAACAGCAAGTGGTCAATATGCAGCAGGAGCAGTAGCAGGTGATTTTGTAATTATTTCACAAACAGGTGCTGTTATTTGGGCTACAAGTGGTGGTGAAAAAATGAGACTTACTTCTGCGGGTAATGTAGGTATAGGAACAACTTCGCCTAATGCTTTACTGCAAGTAAATGGAAGTTCTATTATTGGTTCGGGAACAATATCTAATGGTACTGCTTTTGGTGGTGGTGGTCAAATCAATAGATTAAAAGTAGAGTCCGGCAATTATACTTGTTTAGAAATAAATGGTTCAACTTCAGGTGGGTCAATTCAATTTACCTATGGTTCTAATGCACCTAATCAGGTAGGGGGTTTAATTGGTTATAACTATGCAAGTGGTGCTGCTAATGAATTTGCTATTTTTAATGCTCTTAATGGTAATATGGTATTTGGTACTAACAATACCGAAAGAATGCGTATTACAAGTGTGGGGAGTTTATTAGTAAATGGTACAACTGATTTGTGGGGTAGTAGTGGCAGAGGAGTAGTTCATATAAATGGGAATGATGCAATATTAGGATTTACAATAGGTGGAGTAAATTCTGCATATATGTATCACTCTTCTTCTGAACTTTATATAAAGCAAACAAAATCTGGTGTACCAATGACAATTGGTAATGAGGCAAATGCAGAAGTAAAGTTTGTTTCAAACAATACCGAAAGAATGCGACTTACTAGTGGGGGGGCAGTATTAATAAACAATTCAAGTGCAGTTTCAGGAAGGGTTTCGGTACAATCATTACAAGTTACAAATGAAGTATATTCAAGAGGAGCTTATGGTGGTTATTTTTGGGAAGATAGAGCTAATACTGCAAATTGGGGCGGATGGTACACTACCAGTGGAGTTACATATATGTATAATGGAAGTGGAAATGTAGCATCTATAAATATGTCAAGTGGTACTTATACTGCTTTGTCAGATGTAAATAAAAAGAAAGACATTGAAGATAGCACAATAGGTTTAAATGCAATATTAGGATTGAAGCCTACTTTATACCGAATGAAAACTGATAGCGAAAATTCTAATAAATATTTAGGATTTATTGCACAAGAAGTTAAAGAATTTATTCCACAGGCATACGTTGAAAAAGATGATTTTATAGGTTTACAAGATAGACCAATAATAGCAGCATTAGTAAAAGCGGTTCAAGAATTAGAAACAAGATTAAAAACATTAGAAAATAAATAATATGAGTACAACTTATCAATGGGTAATTAATCAAATATAAAATAAATAAAAACAAATAAAAATGACACAATTTACATGGGTAATCAATCAGCTCAATTGTCTTGTAAGCTCTGAAGGGCTTCAAGATGTAATTAACGTAATTCACTACACTTATGTCGCAACGGATGTTGATGATACAGGTAAAGAATGGATAGCAAGTATGTATGGTACGGCAAATGTAGAGCAACCAAATCCACAAAACTTTATACCATATCCAGACGTTACTGAAGCAGAAGTTACAAGCTGGTTGGAGCAGGTGCTAGATGTATTAACAATGCAAGCTAACTTATTAGCTAATATTGAATTACAAAAGCACCCGGTGGAAATCACACTTCCGCTTCCTTGGGCTCCTGAACCAACTCCAACACCTGTTGTTTAATTAAATTAATTATACTACATTTGTAAAAAATATAAAAGTATGAATCAAGAACCAAAGCAATTACCAGTACCATCATTAACTCCCGAGCATGTTCAAGTATTAATGAACTATGCTAACGAGCAATTACCAACTAAATATGGTAAAGAAATCCTAGGATTTATTGAGAAAGTGGCATTGGAAGCTGAAAAAGCAACTCAAACAGAAGAAAATCAAGCTAGTTAAACACTAGCTTTTTTTATAGCTTTTCTATTTCTTTTTTAACTTCTTGCCAATAATCAATACCATCTTTAGATAAAAATGTTTCATCTGGGTCATTTACTGCTTTTAATATCTCATCTACTGCTATTAATGCACATTGTTTAGCAGCTTCATCAAATATTGCGTATTCATACATTTTTTCAAATAATTCTTCTGCTTTTTCTTTTGGTGTCATAGGTTATTTTTATTATGTTTTTTTATTTCCTCTATTACCATATCGGCTGTTATTGATAGCTGACATTCCCATTGCCTATCTGTGTTCTTGTGGATAGGGCAATAATCCCATTCTCCTGCATATCTAAAATTTGGGTTATTCCAGCATCCATGACATACATTTTTATTGGTAATTCTATTACATTTAAATTCATTCCAATCTTCGGTAAAGTTGGCAATCATATAAACTGGCTTTCGTAGCGCATAAGCAACCCATGCTAATCCTGAAGATAAACCTACGAAAAACTCACTACCTACTATCCAATCCATCTTAGACTCAAGGGATGGTGTAGTTTTTTGTATGCAGTTGTCAAATGGATTTGGTTCTAGCGAAACATTATAAACCTCGTAACCACCTTCAAAAACCAACCAATTTATCAGCTCTTGCCATTGAGGTTTACCCCAAAATTTCATTCCTGCAGTAGAATTGGTCGCAATTGTTACATATTTGCCCATTTTCGGCACTTCTGGTATGTAGGCTAGCTTTGGTACTCTTTCCTTGTAATCTAGCCCTAAAATGGTCGTAGCGACTTTTTGTAATGGCAATGTAACCGGATTAACGGGTATCTTATTTAAATCATAAAAATATCCAATCCTATAAAGGGCATATAAATCAGTTACGTTTGTTCCTGGTTCCACAAAAGAAACATTAGGAGCTTCATCAAATAATCGGTTCCAAAACGTACTGCAAATCACCGTACATTCGTGCTTTCTTTGAAATTCAAATACATATGGAATCCAAGCTAATGTATCTCCTAGTGCTTTACTCTCAAAAGCTATATAGACACGTTTGTCTTTCAGGTCTAATACTTTATCATGTATTAATTTATCATTCTCCCATACTTGCGTATGCCATTTAGTATAATATTGCCTGTTGAGTTTAACCCAATGGTTTGATTTTATTGTGTTTTCATAGGCAATATTACCACTTTCATCACAAAATTGTACTTTGAAATCAATATCAGGAATACCCTTAATTTCTAGGAAAGGATTGTCCACAAAATGATGCGAAATACTGGACAATTGTTTTCTAATAGAAAACTTTTGGATTTTATTATATGCTTCTTCATGTCTTAATGCAAATGTAAGTGAAGAGCAATCATTTGGTATAATGTAATGTTGACCAGAATGTATTGATCCTAAATATATATCCATTGGCAATATGTATTTATCGTACATTCCTCCGTATTGTGGTAGTTTGCGGCCTATAATCGGCAATCCATAGCTTATAGCTTCCCTGATTACCAATGGATTAAGCTCTAGTGTAGAGTTGAACATAAAAATATCAGCAGCCATCATAAAATCAGCTATATCTTCTCTTTCACCCCATACTTTTACATTATTTGGCAAATCTTTCATTAGCGGTTCCCAATAAGATTGAAAGTTCCCAGCTTGATTACCAATAAAATGAAACATCATATCGGGGTATTTGCGTGCAATCTCAATGCCCTCCGCTTGATTTTTGCCGGGTGTCCATAATCCCACGTTTATTACATGCTTTTTATTAGCTTCAAACCCAAGTTTTGCTCTAGCCACAAATTTATTAGTACTTGTTATTTTAACACGATCTATTGGGTATGGTATTGTCACAAATTGAGAGTCCATGTTGGCAAATATATCCTCATGCCAAGGAGTGCAGAATGAATATAAATCAGGGTGAAATATCTTTTGCGTATCGGGCTTAAATGAGGAGTTGTGGCAGGTTTCAACTATTCTCCATGTTCTGTCATTACTGTATATTTTCTTAAATAATTCATTATTACCCATCAATTCGGGCATTTCGTCTAAATGAATAATATCCGGATTGATTGATTCTATGATACGATAAGCCTCCATTTTGTTTTCACCAAGACTATAAAATTTATCTCCAAGTAGTTGTATAATTTGATTTCTTTGTACTGGAAAATGTTTACCATAATCAGCATACTCAATAACAAATATTTCAAAATCAGTATAATCTAATAGCGTTTGAATACGTTTAAGTGCAAATTGGGGCATCCCACCTGTGCTAAGGTGAGGCATCAGGTATAATAATTTAATCATAATTTAAATTTAAACAAAACTAATTAATTTAATTAAAACTACTATCTTTGTTTTATGAAAAACTTAAGATTTATTTGCGCACAGCCAACATCTTTATTTTATGCTTGGCAAGTAGAAGTGTTAGTTAATAACTTTATTGATATGGGTATTAACCCAAATAATATTGATATTGTAAGTTGGAAAATTAATAATGTAATACCTGTTGAGTGGGTAAAACTTACTCAAAAATATCCTGTTAACTTTCATTTTTATAACGACACTAGGGAAACAAAGCATTACATTTCGTCTATCCGACCAAACATTCTAAAACAGCACTTTACAGCGCATCCTGAATTAGAAAACGAGGCTATATTTTATCATGATTGTGATATAGTATTTACAAAACCAATAGATTGGAAACAATTTTTAGATGATGATAAGTGGTACGGATCAGATACAAGATGGTATATTGCCCACAGTTATATTTTGAGTAAAGGTCAAGATGTAATGGACAAGATGTGTGAAATAGTAGGCATTGAAGAATCTCTTATTAAAGATAATGAGCTTAATTCAATTGGTGCGCAGTACTTAATGAAGGGCATCAATGCTGATTTTTGGGCTAATGTAGAAAAAGATTGTGAAAGATTGTATAATGAAGTGACGGTTTTAAATAACATGAAAAAAGCAGAAAATCCTCAATACCACGAACTGCAAATATGGTGTGCAGATATGTGGGCAGTCCTTTGGAATGGATGGAAATTGGGCAAAGAAACCGTATGCCATCCAGATTTAGAGTTTGCTTGGGGAACAAGTACAGAAAGTGATTATGATAAATTGAATATATTGCACAATGCCGGGGTAACTACCTCAGCTGATGGCTTGTTTTATAAAGCAGAATTTATGAATAGGTTGCCTTACAATCAAAATTTAAATATAAAAGAGGGTACGGCTTCTAAAAAATATTATGAAATCATCCAGCAAGTGGAGAAAAAATCAGTTTTAATATGATAGTTTTAAAAGCTACTTATGGTGGGGTGGATTGCACAGACCAAATGAGAAATTTAATAGTAAATGGCAAGCTAGTGGTTAGAGCTTCCAATAATATTATTGGCGATCCATCTGTAGGTCAAACAAAGTATTTAGAAATTGAATTTAATGATGGTTTTAAGGCTAAAATAAAAGAAGGTGACACATTTGTATATCCGGCTTCAAAAACCCGAAAATTGGGCATATTTTATTCAAATAACAACAATCATAAGATATGGCCTGCAATATATAAATCGCTTGATACTATAAAAGAAGCGAGCGATGGCATGGCTGATATTGTGGTTTGTATTTGGGAAAACATGCCAAATGTACCTTTTCATCAAATTAGCAGTTGGTACAGAAGTCAATCTCATTTGAATCAGTTATTACAAATCATGCAATGTTTATATACGGCTAAAACAATGGGTCAATATGATTATGTTTCTTTCTTGGAGCATGATGTAATGTATCCTAAATCCTATTTTGATTTCCCTGATTTCCCTAATGGCCAGGTTCTAACCAATATGAATTACGGGGGTGTTTGTAAAGATGGGTGGCAGAGGCGTACACAAAATGACGAACCATTTCATCAAATGACCATGCGTTTTGATGATGCTATTGCTCATTGCTTATCCATATTGCCTAATGCATTGGTAACAAATAGTGGTATGATAGAAACCCAAACGCTAAAAAGAATCCAATGGGATTGCCCTAATCAACCAGTGCATATCAATCATGGAGTCCATTTTACAAGTCATAATTCAATTTACGACAAAGGTAATTTAACTGAAATTCATCCATATTGGGGTAATATAAACGATTATAAAAATTTATTTATATGAATAAAGTAAAAGAAATTCTATTGTCTTACATTGCTAAGTACAATAATCCAACCGATGAACAGAAAGAATTAGCTGAAAAAAGGCTTGAAATATGTTCTGGGTGTGAGTTTTGGGTTCAGTCTGCCATACGAGATTATTGTGGTAAATGTGGCTGTACTACGAGTGCAAAGGTGTTCAGTCCGAAAGGTGCTGATGCTTGCCCTGAAAAAAAATGGACAGTTTAATATAATATAACTAAATTAATGTTATATTTGGGAAAAAATTGACATGACACATCACACTCATGCTGATATTTCTGCAACAATTAGTGTTATTGGAGCTGTAGTTACAATAAGTAGCATACAACCTTTCGTAAGTCTTTGTGCAGGTTTGGTGGCAATAGTTTCAGGTATTTTTGCAATAAGATATTACTATTGGAAAACTAAACATATGAACAATGTTAAACCTTAAGAATCTATTGATATTGTTATTGCTATTAGTAATAGCATTTTTTGTTTTTAGTGATCCCAAGTATATTGGCAATAACAATACTACTACTATAGTAACTAAGATAGACACTCTTTATAAAATAGATACATTAACAAAGTATAAGAAAGGTGATTCAATACCTTATATTGTTTTAGATTACGATATTCATACTGTAGAATTTCACGATACAATACACGATACAGTTCAGGCTTTAAAAGATTTCACAGCTGTAAAAGTTTACACAGATACCTTCCATATAGATACAGCTAACTATGTATCAGTTCAAGATACAATTTCCAGAAATAAAATATTAGGCCGACTTTACGGTTCTCATTTCACTCAAAAAACCATAATAGTAACTAATGATATATACCATAAGCCCAAAAATGAGTTTTTTGTGGGTTTAATTGGCGATTTAAGGCGTTTTGACAACAAGATAGGTGTAGGGGTCGGATTGAATTATAAGAAGCCACATGAGTCATATACGCTCAATTTTACCACAAATCAAATTAGTTTAGGATTATATAAAAAATTATTTTAATGGCAACAACTAAAAAAACAAGCGTAACCCCTTCATTACTACCAATGGATTTTAAAACATTCGCTAAAAATCCAGTAGTAGCTACTTTATTCATTGTACTAGGAGCTATTGGCTATTTATATATTGACGTAAGAAGCACTTTTAAGGAACAAGCGGTATCACAAGGTGCTAGAATTGAGAAGATTGAGGGTAGATTAGATCTTGTTCAGGACGCACTAAGAAGAAGCGATTCGGTTAAAGCGGTTACTAGCACTCAATTAAGTACTTTGAGGGAGATGGGAGCTATAAAATCTACTGTAAAATAATGAAGTGGATTTTTGTTATATTTGTTTTAGGTGCTTATGGTTGTCAGTCAACAACGGCACAGAAACAAGATGAATCATTAAAAAAAGATGCTGATTTTGAGAGTTTGATGAAGCAAGTGAAAGCAACAGATGAGCTTACTTTTAAAATTAGCGCAGAAGCCACTAGAGAGCAGAAGAAAATAGTAAAAGAAACAGTCAATAAGATTGTAACTTTGAAGGAGGAGAATAAAGATTTAAAAAAAGAATTAGATGAAACAAAAGCAAAGCTTGATAGTGCTAGTGTTGATACTCTTATCCCATTCCATATTAGCCCAATATCCAATAAAAAGGATTTTTAAGGGCGATTCGGTGGTTATAATGAAAGTATCGCAAGCAGACACAATCAATCTATTATATAAAAATTATAACGATACTATAACAGATTTAAAAAATTCAATAACTCAAAAAAGATTTCAATATGATAGCATTAATCAAGAAATTCGTATTAAGCAAGATAGCTTGTTTAATTGGAAGTGGAAATACGAAGCAAATAAAAAAGCTTACACCGAAAGACAAAACGACTACTGGCAAACCGAAAAAATCCACGAAGTCAGCAAAATCATCTTTGTAGCAATAATATTATTGCAATTTCATACAATTTCCTCATTGCAGAATAAAATACGATGAACTACGGGGAAGCATTTATGAATAAGTTAAAGGAGCAGTCCTTTACTATATTGATTTTGGTAGGAATTATGTATTATCAGAACAGTTTATTCACAACGCAAATGAATGAATATAAGCAAATGATAAAAGCAAAAGAGGATTTGATTTTGAAGTTAACAGATGACGAAAGGAATAGGTTAATAGAAAGAGAAAAATATTTAATAGGGCAGAGAGATGAATTTATTAAAGATTTAAAAAATAAAAAATAACATGAAACAGTTTTTTTGCGATGAAACGGGTCAATTAAGTATGAAGCGTATATGTGGTTTGCTTTGTACTGTATCATTGTGTGTTACTATGTACCATAATAGCTTTAGTGATGAGCATACGGTACCATCTTCTATTTTAGTAGAATCGGTAGCTTTGTTGGCTTTTGGGTGCTTAGGTTTAACATCAGTAGAGAAAATATTTAAAAAAGAAAATAAAACAGAAGAATAATGATAACACCAGAACAATTAAAGAAAATTTGCCCTAGTCTTAAATTAGAAAGAGCAACTACATTGGCAGAACTTATCAATAAGGTATGCCCTAAGTATGGTATTGACAATCCAGCAAGATTGCAAGCTTTTATTGCGCAAATCGCACATGAAAGCGGTGAGTTTACAATTAAGCAAGAAAATATGAATTATACCACTCCTGCAAGACTTGTAGCTATTTGGCCATCAAGATTTAATTTGACTGGCGAAGGCGGTAAAGCAAATGCTCACAACTACGTTCGTAATGCGGAAAAATTAGCTAACAAAGTTTATGCTAACAGAATGGGTAATGGCGATGCAGAGAGCGGTGATGGTTATAGATACAGAGGTGGGGGTTTTATGCAATTGACTGGCAAGGAGTCTTATGAGGCTTATGCAAAGCATATCGGAATGGATATAGCAAAAGCGGCCGAATTGGTACATGATACTGATGAATACGCATTGGATTCTGCATGTTGGGAGTATGCAATTGATAAGAAATTGAACGATGACGCTGATGCAAAAGATTTTGTTACCATTACAAAAAGAATTAATGGTGGCACAATTGGTTTGACTGAAAGATTAAAGTATTACAAACAAGCGCAACAAGTAATCGTTTAAAATCAATATATGGCATCCAATAACGGAAATGCAAAAATATCAAGGGAATATAGGAGTAAATATCCTGATATGCCCTCTAAAAAATTAGCTAGAATTATTTACAAAGAGAATAATTTGGCTTTCAAAAATTGGGAGTCGGCTTTATCTTCATTGAGATATATTGAAGGCAAATTCGGTGAAAAGCACCGATTGAAATCTACTGTAAAAAACAGCGATTATTTTAAAGTAGAATCCAGGCCTTACAACCCTTACAAATTGCCTGAAAGCCATCAAGAAAAAAGAGAGCCATTTAAGCTTCCTCTAGCTTGTAATAATATTCTTTTAATATCTGATTTGCATATTCCTTATCATGATATAGATGCAGTTACAATTGCATTGGATTATGGGAAAGCTCATAATGTTAATACTATATTTATTAATGGAGATCTCATAGATTTTCATGGAGTTAGTAGATTTGATAAAGATCCAAGAAAAAGAAGTGTAAAACAAGAATTTGAGGCAGCGAAGCATTTTTTAGTAAGCTTAAGAGAAGCTTTCCCAAAAGCATCAATTTATTGGCTAAAAGGCAATCACGATATACGTTGGGAGCATTTTTTAGAACAAAAAGTTCGTGAAATATGGGATGATTCATACTTTTATTTAGAAGAAAGGTTACAACTCAATGAGCAAAAAATAACATTGCTTGATGATAAGGTATTGGTAAAAGCCGGTAAATTATCTATTACTCATGGCCATCACATATTCAAAGGTATTTTTGTTCCCGTATCGCCAGCGAGAGGCGCATTTTTAAGAGCAAAGCAAAGTGTTATTGTAGGTCATTTACACAGAGGTAGCTTTCATCCAGAAACAGATTTAGATGGTAATGTAATTGGTTGTTGGTCAACAGGGTGCCTCTGCGAGCTAAAACCAACCTATTCCCCAATGGTAAGCAATAGTCAACATGGATTTGCTCATATATTAGTTGAGCCAAGTGGTGATTTTACAGTTAAAAATTATCAAATAATTAATGGTAAATTGCACTAATGCCATACGTTTATAGACATATTAGGCTTGACAAAAATGAGCCTTTTTACATAGGAATTGGTTCTGATATGCCATATTATAAGCGCGCGAACGAAAGAGCAAGGAGAAGCATATTTTGGAAAAAAATAATTGCCAAATCGGATTATGAAGTAGAGATATTATTTGATGACATTTCATTTGAGGAAGCCAAAGTTAAGGAGATTGAATTTATTAAATTATATGGAAGGAAAGATTTAAATACTGGTTGTTTGGTAAACTTGACTGATGGTGGCGATGGTTTAATAAATAAAGTTTTTACTCCTGAGTATCGTAAAAATTTATCCAATTCCATGAAAGGCAGAGTTTTGTCTGAAGAAACAAAAGCTAAGTTAAGAACATATAGATTAGGTGTTCCAAATAGTCCAGAAGCAAGAGCTAAAATAAGTAAGGCTAATAAAGGAAGAAAGAATAGCGAAGCTTTAATGGATCTGCTTATAAACAGAAAAGGCGAAAAGAACCCCGTTTTTGGCCTTACTGGAGTGAAGTGCAAGAACTTTAAAGGATTTGTTCAGGCGTTCAAGGATGGGGTTTATTTGGGCGAATATGAGGGTGTAAGAGATTGTGCTGAAAAATTAAATGTAACTGCAACTAAAATATCAGCAGTTTTAAATGGCAGAAGAAATCATACTGGAGGCTATACTTTTAAAAGAATACAATATGAAGCCTAAATTATATAAGACTTACACGTATAAAATACCCACATTTTACGTTACCCTTAAAATAATGGTAGCAGAGAAGATGGCCAATATGCTGACTGATAAAATCTTTGAATTAGATGATAACAGAGATAGCTATGCAAAAACAGCAGCAGCCTTGTGTTTAACCTACAAAGATGATATTTATATCTGTCTGCCAACGGAGGGTAAATTTGCTACGGAGTTTATGTTCCACGAGATTATCCACGCTAAAAACTTTATATACTCAAAGAGAGGTGTCAAACTTGATGTAGATAATGATGAGAATGAAGCATACCTTGTTCAATATATTTATAGCAAATGTGAGGACGCTAAAAAGAAATTCGCTAAATTTACTTTAAATTCTCAACCCCCTCCCAACAATGCGAGCTTATAGAGTATATTTCAAAAAGAACGGCATAAACCTAACTAAATTGGTCTATGCCGAGTCTTTATTAGAAGTGCTTAATCAATTTAAGGGTATTGATGTTTTAATGGTTAAGGAAATTGATATGCTCCCAGATGGCGATATTGATATTATTTCTTTAAATTAATCAAGTCTTATAATTAATTCGTAGGTATCAATGCCGTTTGGTTTTACTTCTGCGTTCCATATCTTCAACATTCTCCTTCTGTGATATACATTATGGAACTTATATTCTCTAATTAGCTTTCCGCTTTTAAATAACTGCATTGTCCCTTTTATTGTGTTCCCCCAGTCTTTCGGCTTCTTTTTCGTCATACTTTTGTTTTAATTCTTTGTAGTCAGCAATTAACTTTTTAATCTTTTCTCGCAAAGCTTCGTTCTCTAGGTTGAGAATATAGTTTTGGCCTATTTCGTATTTATTTTTCATTTTCATTTTCATTTGCTTCTGGGTTTGGCAATATAAATTTCCTATCGGACAATGGGTTGTTTGCCCATTTGTTATATAGATCATACATTTCCTCAAATCTTTCTTGATCATACCAAGCGTTGTGATATAGTTCTGCCACTATCATTTGTCTCTCATACGGAGTAAAGTCCGCAAAGGTTGTGAAATTTTGAGGCTGGATTGGTGTTCCCAATATTTGTTCTACTACTGAAGTTTTTTTCATTTTGTTTGTTTTAAGTTTAAAAATTTACATCTACGGTTAACACGTGTACTTTGCCAACTCTATTATATTTAATTACTTCTGGCAATATCATATTTTTTTTTATGCGATATTTTATAGCTTGTTGAGTTAATGAAGCACTAGGGTTTTTACGGTTTGCCCTAAAATGCTCTGGGTTTACTTTGGTAGCATATTCTTTTACGCTAATTTGTTTAGTTTTCATTTTTTACTCTGTTATATATTTTTACTAATTTAACTAACTCGTTATAATCTTCTGTCTTTACTATCTCTTTGTCTATTTGTCTAAGTTTTTTTCTTTTCTCCCTTTCTTTTTGAGAAAAATATTTAGTTATCATTTTTATCATTTATTTCTAATGTTTTAAGTATTTCAATTTTTGTTTCGGGTAAATAACCTTGCACAATTTTTTCAAATTGTTCAGTAGCTTCTTCTAAGTTTTGTGTATAAGTTTCGTTTACGTGTACCCCATCTTTTGTAATGTGATACCAAGTTTTACCGTCAATTTGTGTTTCTTTTACTAATTCGTACTTTGTTTTCATAATTATTAATTTTTAGTTATTAAAATATTTGTCAAAAATTGGTTCAAATACGCTGAATTTATTTGAGGCCACCGAGTTTATTTCCTCTGTAAATTCTTCCCATTCGCTATCACTAATGTATATTTGCCAATGATCGGCCAGGGATTGCCACATTACAATCAAATCTTCCATATCTACGTATGGCAAAGAATTGCCTTTAAACATACGATACATAGTATCACATAGCATAGCTTGTTTTGTTAGATTGTTATCCATTTTATTATTCTTTTAAGTTCAAAAAATAGGTGAGCAGTTAAGTATAAGCTAATGGCTAAGGGAAGGCCAATAATAAATAAGTGCAAGAATTGAAGCATAGTCTTAATAGATAGCTTAATCATAGTGTTTGGGTTGGTTTGTAAAAATAGTATTTATTTTAATTATAGCAAAATAAATTAAGTTAATTATACGCAAGAATTTAATATTTCCAAGCATAATTCTTGTGGTATTTTGCTTCTTTCGTAAGCATTTGCCAATCCCTGGGTACCTGTCCTTGATCCTCTAGGAGCTGAAATGTGACAAGGATCTCCATTTTTGCACATAGGTCTAGGATTCCAAATTTCACTGTTTGTCCAAATATCAGTCGGTTTCATACGATAGTCTCCGTATTGACAATAAGTTACACTATGCCTTTTAAATCTTTGCATAAAATCCATTTTTCTTAATACACCTCTAGGGTTTTCAATAAAAAAATATTTAGGTTTATAGTAATTAATTATTTCAATAGTTTTTTTTGCTATTGAAATACCTAGTTTTGCTGTATCTGTTGCGGGTATATAAGCCCCTTTCCCACCTGTCCAATGATGTCCTAATGCAGCTACACTAAACCCTGTGCATGGTGGACTAGCCCAAATAATATCGGGCTTAAAAGGTACTTTACTTACATCAAATTCCAAAATATCAACAACATAATGTATGCCACCAAATTGCTCAATATCACTAGAATAAACCTCCATTCCCATAGATTCAGCTACATTCCCAATTGACCGACTTCCCGCAAATAATTCTAATACTTTCATTTTATAAGATTTTAATTAATAAACTTGCTACTCTGGGTTTATGAATAGACTTGAAATCTTTCAATAACACTATAATACTTATCGTATAGGTCGTTGAATATATCTTGCGCTTCTTCGGTATATACAATACAACCGTTTTCATCTTCAATAGTATTAATTTCCATTATTGGCCTATTTTCTTCTAATTCAATACTAGCTAATTCACTAGCTAATTCTAGTATATTAACGGTAATATTACCCTTTAATTCAACTATATCTTTGTGGCAATTTTCACATTTGCCGTCAAAAAATTGATCGTGTCTGCCAAATTCATTGCCACATTCGTAGCATTTCCAAATGTCTTGTTCGTGTGTCATAAAATTTAATTTAATTGTTTAATAATATTACATAATAGCTACTTAACTCATCTTCTCTATCATCACCTTCAATTACGGGGAATTTAGAATATAAAAAATCCCACCCGTCCTCATAAGAATTGAAAATCTTATCGGTAAAACAATGATTGTCTGCCCAATCTACAATAATATACTTTGTCATAAAATTTAATTTAATTGCTTATAAAATACCCCATTGAGAGGCTATTGCTTGGGCTATACCCTTAAATGTTTTGCTTCTTAATGTGCGTCTTTCTTCGGGTGTTTTAGAGTTTATCAATGCGTCATAGTACCAAGTGGCTTGTCTTTTTGTTTTACCTGTTTTTTTGTCAATCCATTCTTTAAATTCTCCTTTTTCTACAACATTTGTAGCTACAAGTTTTGGTAAGTTTTTAAGCCATAAACAAGTGGATTTTGAGGCTTTATCTCCAAACATATATGGCTGAATTATTTGGTCTGGTTTTCTTATTTTACTTGAAATTACTGAAATTGGGTTTTCAATGGCAATCCTAGGTATGTCCACATCCATTAATTTTTGCACAAAATTTAGGGCTTCTAATTGATTTTTAGCCCTATCCTGGTTTATACTTCCGTCCTTGTTATACATGTGCCTAGCACCGCTAACGGATAAATAAGTACAGGGGGGGTGAGCCACCATAAGATCCCAACCTTGATTGACAAAATTAAAAACATCTCCTTGTAAGTGCCATTCGGGGTGACCACCACTACAAGGCAAAATATCACAGGAATAAGCCTCATGACCTAATGCCCTAAATTCTTTTGTAATTGTTTGCGACTCCTCGCACGCTACTAAAATTCTCATAAAATTTAGTTTAATTGTTTTAAATAATTTTGTGCTTCTAATTCGGTAATAAAATATTTTTTCTCTGGGTTTATGTCATGTAATTCTTCGCTTACATTATCCCAACATGACCAAATAACTTCACCCTCGTTAATAGTCCAATAATCGTCCCCTTCTTGAAAAGGATATTCGGCTAATAACTTTCTCCTTCTGTATTGCCTTTCATCTTCAAATTCATAAATGTAGCTACGAATTACGTCCCAATTAACACCAATACTCGCGTCTTGGTAACGTTCTATACTCTCCATTATTTCGTCCGCTTCTTGTTCACTTAGATCAATTTGCAATTCTTTTGCAAGGGCGAGTACGTCCTCTGTGTTCCATACAATAGTAATTGTTTTCATAAAATTTAATTTATTTAGTAAAATCAATTAAGTTCCCGTCTTGGTCTAATACTTCCACTACGTCCATATCTTCTTGAGTATCGTGCAAATATTCATACTCATCTAAGTCCTCAAATATTTCCCCCTTAAAATATTGTTCTTTCAATACCTTTTCAGCCTCCTCGTAGGTTTCAGCTTCAATATTTTTGGTACTTCGTGTCCACATTGTAATTTTCTGGTCAATGTTAAATGTAAATTCTTTCATAAAATTTAGTTTAATTGTTTGTTATATAATTCTTCAATTTTAATATATTCAAGTAACTCTATTAATGATGGCAATTTTAAATCATCAAAATAAAATACTTTTCTATCTTCGGTATCTTCTACTGACATACCAATAATTTTATCATCTTTTATCCCAATTATGGCATACTCTCTATATACGCTATATTTATCCAAAGAATAGGTAAGGGGTAAGTCAAATAAATTTTCTGTATCATAATCAAAGCAAATGTCTTTAATGCCGTCAAATTCTTTTAATATGTCAGTATACAAATTATTGTACTCTTGTAAATAGTTTCTCATAAAATTTAGTTTAATTGTTAATTTTTTGCAGGTCATAAGGTATTCCGTCAAGTCCATAATCACAAGTATATCCCACTTGTTCTAATTCTAGTATAAGATTATGGCACATTTCATAACAAGGATCCATTTCCTCGTACTTTTCAATAATATTTACAACTTCTAAGGGCAATACCTCTGGGTTTTCAAATAAGTCTTTACTCATAAAATTTAATTTAAAGGTTTATTTAATATAAAAATGCAATTCATAATTTAGCCATACAATCACAAAAATTTTAGTAATGTGATAAATTTTGATAGTAGGCAAAACAGTAGTAACGTGGTTTTCTTTGTGAAAATGTACTTTAATTTTTTTCATAAAATTTGATTTAGTTTTTTAATTTAATTTATTTAGAAATTGTTTTTTCAGTTTCCCAATTTATAGCCTCCCAACAATCGCATAGTTCCTCAATTTTAACCAATAATTCAAGACTTAGATTTTCATAAGGCAAATAATAAGAATCCTCAATCGGATCGCTTGAATGACTACTAGGGTTGTAAATATTTACTTCAACATAATCTTCGTTAAAAACTTCTGCTAATGCCACCAATTTACCCATTTCATTAACGGGTGGTAGCCAATCAATCCCGTCAATTTCACCGATTGAAAAACACCCATATTTTTTGATGAGTTTTTTAATGTAATTAATAATAATTTTCTTTTTGTTTTGCATAAAATTTAATTTAATTTTTTGTAATTTGGGTTTTAGTTATCAGTAAATTCAATAATATACTTTTTCTCGGTAGTATCATAAACGGCCATTAATAAGGTAGGTCTGTATCTGTCCGTGCTTATTGTATGTTCGTTAAATTCTTCGGGCAAGTCCAGGTGTGGGGTACTATTTTTGATTTTTTGGTTTACGATCGTTAAAAAGATAATAAAACCAACTAAGAAAAATAAAACGCCAAAAGATAAAATATCGTGTTTTTTCATAAAATTTAATTTAATTATTTAATATTGTAAATTTAGATAGGTAGTAAATAACTTGGTGTTAATGGATAGTTAAAATTAGTTAGATAGGTAGTTTTCCCAATTGTAATTGTCCATTTCAATTTTATAGCGTATTTTAAGGGCTTTAATCTTGTTTTGAACTGCATATAGGTTTTTAACTTTGCCGTCCGCAATTTGCTTGTTTAAGGCCTTTATTTGTGCTTTAATTTTGTTGATGTGTTGGTGCATAAAATTTAGGTTTTTAAATTAATAATTTTGTAAAAAAATCGCGCCTCGTCTCTGTGTTTTTAATTTGAGCAAAATAAAATATAAAAATTCGGTTTATACGATCCCGAAAAACGTTCCTTTGGGGTATTATTTAGAAGCGTGTACCGTCTTGTAAAAAATTATACTCATTATTTATTAAAAATTCGCTTATAAATTCATCGGACATATAATACTCATACTCTAATTCCAAGCATTTTAAATAGTAGTTTAAAAGGTCGTTTTTAAATTCTATATCTAATTCGTCCAGGTCTTTATCTAGCTTGTATAGGTCGGTAAAGTCCCCAAAATTGTCTTTTTCTGCGGTTTTTAGTACGTTTTCTCGTTTCTTTTGGTAATTACTAGCCATTTTATAGGCTTCGCACGTTTCCCCAAAATCTTTTATAATATAATCGGCCACGCTTTCTGCGTCTTTTATAAATTTGCCGTTTATGTGTTTGCTCCTATCTTCCAGGTCAAACCCCGTAATTTTTACGCCCGTTTCTTCTGCGGACTCATAAACATTATCCCACCAAGGCTCCCCGACATAAAAATATCGGTGCTTCTCAATGGCTTTTAATTTTGCTTTTTCGTCTAATTCGTTAAATGAATATACGATCGTTTGAATAGTTTTCATATTTTATTAGTTTAAATTAAAGTATCTTATTATCTCATTTTCTTGTCTATCCGTTAGGCTTAATTGACCGCTTAAAAATAAGTTTAGTATTTCTTCATCAGTCGGTATATATCCGTATTTTTTTAAATATGATTTTTTAATAGTTTGCATAAAATAAGGGTTTATTTAAAGTTTAAAAATTAATTTAGGTCTGTGTATTTGTACGCGTCGTATGTTTTACCGCTTGCGACTTTCTCAAATTTTCCGCCAATAAATTCGCCTATTGAATAGTAACAATTCGTACCAATTCCACCGCTAAAACCTTTATAATCATCTGTTAAGCGTATGCCGTAGGGCAACCCGTTTGCCGTTTCAAGTTGGTAAAGTTTATATTTAAGCATATTATTAAATGCGTCGCTTATTACTTGGCTTTCTTTATCATATCCACAACCCGACGCGGTACTATTAAAATAAGATATCGTGCCGTCCTCGTGTATTGCTTTGGCTTCTAAATGCGGGTTATATCCCCACATTCTTGACTTTTTCCACTCTATTGATAAATAGATTTCTTTAACCGGTTTTTGGCTTTTTTCGGCTTCTATTCGTGCAAATATTTTTGCTTTTTTACGCGCTTCTTTTCTTGCTAGTTTATTAGCTTCTTTTTGTTCAAGTGTTAATTTCATAAATTAAAATTTATAGTTTTTATTAAAAATTGTTTTTAGTTTAAATTGGTTAAAATATAGATACCTAATTTTATTTTGCGTTCAGTTTCTTTTTTATCTTCTCCTAAAAAAATGTTTCTGTATTTACCCGTAGTTTTGGAGTAGTCCCAAAATGTGCTATCTAGGTACGTTTGGCCGTTTTCTATTTTTACTATCATACTGTTGTAAGACTGAAAATAAATGGCGTTTTCTGTTTGTACTTGGAATTGGTTAGCAATTTTATTGCCTTTGTTACTTGTTAGGTTTGTTACTTTCATGGTGTTAAGGTTTTAAAGGTTTAAATTTTATAATTTTATTATTAATAGTATTGGCACATTGATAAAATTGCTTCTTTTAATTCGGCTTCAGTTATTGGCAATTGACCTTCTTCTTCATCGTCCCAACTGCCGTTCCAATCTAAACTAAATGCCAATTCAATTAATTCGTTCCTGTTCATTTTATCCAATTTTTCGGCCGTTATTTCATTTTAGTATAAATAATGGCAAAGTATAGGACATTTAATAAAATGATAGTAAAAAAGGCTAAAACCTTAGTTTTATTGCTTTGTAATATTTCAGTAATAACCTTGTAAAAAATCAGATTAATACCAACAAAGAAAACAGAAAACAAAATAAGGTCAAAAATGGCCAAGGAGGTAATAAAATTGCTCATAAAATTGTGTTTTGGTTTAATAATGTAAAAATAATACGTTTGTGAATAGGTTGTTGTTAACGGGTTGTTAATGTTTTAAAATGTCCTTTTATCTCTTTTAATATATTGTACCAATGTTTTAATAAAAACAAAAATACACAAGGATAAAAAGCAGAATAAACAAATTAAAATAAGTTCTAAAATTGAAATCATAATTTAAAAATTTTATTGTGTTTTGTGGGGTTATCCCCGATCACAGAACAAAGTAAAGGAATATATTTTATATTTAAGCAAATTAAAATACCTTTAACACAAGTTTAACAATTAGCTATTAAGCAAAATAAATGTATTGTTTACCCTTCCCTCCCCTTTATCCTGGACGATCCTCCAACATATATAAACACACACATAACACACCCCCGCAAAAGAGTTGCACGAAAGAGAAACCCCCACGCCACACCCACCACGCAAATAAGCTACAACCTAACAATGTCCTAACCCTTCGCCCGTTTGCCCGTCCCAAACTAACTAGGGAGAGAGGTGCAAGGGAAACCCAAAGGTCGGGGGTACACGGTGCTAGGGAGCGAGAAACCCCAAAAAAAAGGCGGCCAAAAATTTTTTAGCGGACCCCTGAACAAGTGTTGATGTAGAAGTTTTGGAATTTTTTAGGTATAATATGGTGGAAATGGTGGAAAATGTTTCGTATATTTGAATATAAATTGAATTTAATATGCCGGTAAGTAAAAGAAAGGACATGAATCTTCTTGGTTCAATGAAAAAAAGTAAAACTCTTAGTGATACTACAGTAAAAAAATCGCCAGAGTTAATGAAACAGGTAGATGACGATAAAACAGATTCTACATATTTGGGAAGAAGCAGAAGCGCAGGATTTGCTCTTAAGCCTGGTAAGGATATGAAAAATGAAGATGGCACTGTAAGAGGAAGAAGTTTTGAGCATTTGATGGTGCCGGAAAAAACATATTATGTTCCTAAAGGATCAAAAATGGCTACAGAATATTACAAAGGAAATAAAAGAAACATTTCAATAGATGATCTACAAAAAGAACAATCTAATTTTTTAAGCAATCTTGGTAAATCATCTGCTGATTATGTTAAAAAAAGAGAAGCATACGACCAGTCACAAGGAGTTAAAAATAAATAAAAAAGAAATAACATGGCAATGGAAATAACAGAAATGGTTTATGAGCAAGGTGGTCCAAAAAAACCAGGAACACTAACACCGAATCGTACACCAAAAGCCCCAGCAAAAGAAAAGGGCAAATTACTTTCTTCAATGAAAAAGAAATTTATTAATGGAGTTGAAGTAATGGACACAGAACTTAGAAAAAATGTGCCTGTTTCACAAGTTAGAAAGGAAACTCAGGAATTTGTTAGTGCAATGGACGATGCCAGAAAAAAAATGGAAAGAGAAAAAGCAGAAAAAGAAAAAGTTAAATTATCTCAACCAAAGATGTACGGTCCTTCTAAAGCTCCTGCTAAATATAAAATGAGATAAACATGAAGCCAAAGTTAGGATCAGGCGAAAGATTCGCTAATATTCAAAATAAGGCGGCAAAATCATACGAAAAGAAAGGAATGAGCCCAGAGCATGCCAAAGAGGTTGGAGCCGCAATAGCAGCCTCTATAGGCCGTAAAAAGTACGGTGCAAAGAAATTTTCTAAGCTATCAGCGATGGCTAGACAAAAGTAGGTTTATTGATCAAATGTTTCTTTCTTTGAATTGACCTCCCTTAAAAAAGGAGGTTTTTTGTTGCCTTCATCATTATGATGTATATTGCATCAAACTACATCAGATGAAAAAAAGAATAACAATTACATTATCCGAAGAGAGTTACATTAAACTACAACTTATTTCAGAAAAGAAAAAATGGTCATTAAGCAAAACGGTAGAAGATGTTTTAGAAAAGTATTTAGCTAAACAAAAAACCGAAGTAAAAACCATCGCTGGCATATCTTATGAGAAAGGTAATTCTTAACATAACGCCACAAACCCACGTTAGAGCAACTCAAGGTGATTCAATATTCTTCAGAATACCAAGAGAAAAATTACGCCCAGCCGGTCTCAAAAGATTAATGAGATTAGAAAGGTATAACAAATACAAACTAGATCTTGATTCGGAAGCTAAACGAAAATCATTTACAATGCCTCCGATTGGAGCTTCAATAACATTCGTAATTCCTGTTCCTCGCTCCTGGTCAAAGAAGAAAAAGAAACTATACCACGGAACATTCCATCAATCAAAACCAGACATTGACAATCTCCAAAAGGCTTTCTTAGATTCCCTAATGAAAGAGGATAAACAGATTGCGCATTTAGAAGTCCAAAAAAGATGGGTTGACTTTGAGTCAGGATGGATAGAAATTACATTAAAAGATTACGAACAAGTTCTTACTTTACCAATTCCCAAAGAATAGACCTCGCCCAAGAATCCGCTTTAGTGAGTATTATATACACACAATCTTTGTATTTAACATAATATTAATTATAAGACATTATGAGTATGGATTCAAAAGAGCCAAACTAGCTTGGTATTCCATTGATCCTATTTTTTATACTCAAAAACCATCAGGAATTACTAATGATGATTTGTCATTAAATACAACACGAAGAATTTACAGTGAAGAGTTATATCCATTGACTGATATCGCGCAAGGACAATCTCAAATTGTAAACACTTTGGATTTGAGTTATTATCCATCTGATAGAGGACCGTATAATAACAATTCAAACATTGGAACAAATCCAAGAGATAATTTTGGAGGAATTATGCGTTCTTTAAACTCAACTAATTTTGAACAAGGAAATGTTGAGTATATTCAGTTTTGGGTTTTAGATCCTTATGTTGGTAGTGGAGCAGTTCCAGCTTCTAATACAGGTAAAATATATTTCAACTTAGGAGAACTTTCAGAAGATGTTTTGAAAGATGGTAGAAAGCAATATGAAAATGGACTTGGACCAGACCAAATATTGACAAATCCACAGCCAATTTGGGGAGACGTTCCTGCTTCACAATCTTTGATATATGCTTTTGATAACAACACAAATAACCGTACTAATCAAGATATAGGCTTGGATGGTTTGTCAAATGCAAAAGAGGCTTCGATATATAATAATTATGCTTCTGAATCTGATCCTGCTGGTGATGATTATACCTATTACCTCAATTCTTCAGGAAATCTTACAGATCGTTATAAAAACTATAATGGAGTTGACGGGAATTCAGCTGTTGATATAAATGATACTAATAGGGGAGCATCTACGGTTCCAGATGTGGAAGATATCAATAGAGATAATACCATGAATACAATCAATGCGTATTATGAATATAGTATCAATCTTCAGCCAAATATGAGTGTTGGTCAAAATTATATTACTGATATCAGAAACACACAAGTAGAGTTGCCAAATGGGTCAACTACTGAGGCAAGATGGATTCAGTTCAAAATACCTGTTTCACAACCTGAAAATACTATTGGAAACATTTCTGATTTTAGATCGATACGCTTTATGAGAATGTTTATGACGGGCTTTAATGAGCAAGTTACAGTACGTTTCGGAGCTTTGGATTTAGTTCGTGGAGAATGGAGAAGGTATACTAAAACATTAGATTTCAATGATACTAATGTAGATGATGACAACACAGATTTAGATGTTTTAGCGGTTAATGTCCAGGAAAATAATGAAAGATGTCCTGTCAATTATATTACGCCTCCAGGAGTAGTTAGAGAAAAACTCTATAATAATAACACCATTATTAATCAAAACGAACAATCGTTATCTTTAAGAGTATCAGGTGATGGATTAGAGCCTGAAGATTCAAGAGCTGTTTTCAAAAACGTAAGTGTAGATATGCGTCAATTCAAGAAATTGAAAATGTTTTTACACGCAGAATCATTACCTAATGAAATTGCGATTCGAGACAATCAGATGATAGGTT
>ERZ650310.33-NODE-33-length-39103-cov-12.485889_pt1 | contig 39103 bp, 28 predicted proteins | sample MGYA00376246_ERZ650310 | MGnify/ENA primary metagenome ERZ650310 (study PRJEB26733, sample SAMN07839286) | wastewater metagenome | biome: small river; feature: stream; material: water | place: USA: North Carolina | collected 2016-03-01 ...
CTGTGAGTGAAGGACATCCAGACAAAGTGGCTGATCAAATCTCCGATGCATTAATTGATAATTTTTTGGCATTTGATGCCGATTCAAAAGTAGCTTGTGAAACGTTGGTTACAACTGGTCAAGTAATTTTGGCTGGAGAGGTAAAATCAAATACCTACTTAGATGTACAACAAATTGCTCGTGATGTAATCAAAAAAATTGGTTACACTAAAAGCGAGTACATGTTTGAAGCTAACTCTTGTGGAATCCTTTCTGCTATTCACGAACAATCAGCTGATATTAATCAAGGAGTGGATAGAGCTAGTAAAGAAGAGCAAGGAGCTGGTGACCAAGGAATGATGTTTGGTTATGCTACAAATGAGACTGAAAATTACATGCCTTTGGCTTTGGATTTATCTCATGCTATTTTGATTGAATTGGCTAACTTGAGAAGAGAGAACAACGAAATCAAATACCTGCGCCCAGACGCCAAATCTCAAGTAACTCTTGAATATTCAGATGACAACAAACCGGTTCGTATTGATGCGATTGTGATCTCTACGCAACACGATGATTTTGATGAAGAAGCTAAAATGTTAGCTAAAATCAAATCGGATTTAGTTAGTATTTTGATTCCGCGTATTAAAGCGAAATACCCACAATATGCGCATTTATTCAATGACAATATTACCTATCACATCAATCCAACAGGAAAATTCGTTATTGGAGGACCTCACGGAGACACTGGTTTGACAGGAAGAAAAATCATTGTCGATACGTATGGTGGCAAAGGAGCTCACGGTGGTGGTGCTTTCTCTGGGAAAGACCCGTCAAAAGTAGACCGCTCTGCAGCTTATGCAACCCGTCATATTGCTAAAAACTTAGTAGCTGCTGGATTGTGTGACGAAGTTTTGGTACAAGTATCGTATGCTATTGGTGTGGCAAAACCAACATCAATCAACGTAAACACCTACGGAACTTCAAAAGTGAGTTTGACTGATGGAGAAATTAGTAAAGTGGTTGAAGGTATTTTTGATATGCGTCCTTACTTTATCGAGCAACGTTTGAAATTAAGAAACCCAATCTATAGTGAAACAGCTGCTTACGGACACATGGGACGTACACCTGAAACGGTTACTAAAACTTTCTCTGCTCCTGGCGGATTAACTAAAACTGTTACTGTAGATTTATTTACTTGGGAAAAATTAGATTTTGTAGATGCTGTAAAAACAGCTTTTAAATTGTAAATCAATATTTTACCTTATATTTTAAAGCCTCAAAGCAAACCACTTTGAGGCTTTTTTATTTTGATATTTAAAATTAATTCCTTTACTTAGATTGAAATCTAAAAAAGGATACTATGTCCAAATCCCATTTATTACAAAGTATTTTAAGCGCTACACAAAAAACTATTGTGCGGTTTCCACTAGAATGTATAACCGCTCTTATTGGGATGGTTACCACAATTCTTTTGTCAGAACAAGCAGATCATACTCCCAACTTTAATTTTTATGCAAAAATTGCACTAAGTTGCTCCCTTTGCTTGGTCTCGTTTTTATCTATTAGCCTCTATTTTTCTGGAAACAACAAACGTCTAGTTCGATTGATCTCTAGTCTATTAGCCGGAGTGCTAGTTTGCACTTTTGTTTTTCAATTTTCTGAAAAAATAACAAAAGTAGAAATGCTGCAATTTGTCGTCCTCAATATTGCTTTGCATCTTTTGGTTTCCTTTTCAGCTTTTATAAAAAAATACAATCAAGATAGCTTTTGGGAATTCAACAAACAACTCTTTTTGCGCATCTTAATTACTGGTTTATACAGTTTTGTGCTGTTTTCAGGGCTTTCTCTAGCCATCTTAGCGGTAAACCAATTATTTTCTGTTGAATTGTATGAGAAAATATATTTCCATTTATGGTTAGTTATTGTCATTGGATTTAGCACCATCTTCTTTTTAGCTGGTATTCCTGAAATGAATAGTTCCCAGCCTCAACTAACGTTAAACTATCCCAACGGACTTAAAAAATTTACTCAATTTATTCTACTCCCTTTAATTTCTATTTATTTAGGTATTTTAGTAATCTATGAGTTGAAAATACTAATTACCCTAACACTTCCTGTGGGCTGGGTATCCTATTTAATTTTAGTATTTGCCCTCTTTGGAATACTTTCTTTTTTATTGGTTTATCCAATCGCTAAGCAAAAAGAAAATCTTTGGATGCATACTTTTAACCGCTGGTTTTACTATTTGTTAGTGCCTCTTTTAGGATTGCTGTTTTGGGCTATTCTATATCGTATCAACCTCTATGGTATAACTCATGAGCGGTATTATGTTTTGATTTTATCTCTTTGGTTAAGTATTGTAGTTGTCTATTTTGTTTTTCAAAAGCAAGCTAAAATAAAATTCATCCCAGTAAGTTTGTTTTTAACTGCACTAATTTCAGTAGCCGGTCCTCAAAGTGCCGATGCTATTTCCAAAAAAAGTCAACTCAATCGATTTGAATCGTACATAAAAACAATTGATACGAAAGAATTGAATGATGAACAAAAAAAAGACCTTAGTAGTATCATAGATTTTATTAAATCCAACTATGGCTTAGACCCTATGGTTTCATTGGCAAAAGGAAAATTAGACAAATTAAAAAATAGCACTAAAAATCCAACTTCAATCGAAGTCATGAAAGCCCTAGGAACATCCTATATTGCAACATACGAAAATAGCAAACCCAATGAAAACCAATACAATTATTACTATAATGGCAGTACAATTGAAAATGTCCATGGCTATGATTTTGTAATTAGGGCTAACCAATTTGCAGGAAAGAACAATTCAGGAATTGTTGCGATTAATAATGTAAAATACGACATCAAGACGGTTACAAAAAAATACGGTTTGGATTTACAAATCAACAAAGAGATACTTCCCATAGATTTATTAACCTTCATACTATCCAACCCAATTTTTAAACAAAATGACAATTCAAACACTGAAATTAGTCAAGAAATAAACTTACCAAAATACCATCTTAAAATACTATACCAATCGGCTAGTGCGCATACTAATTTAAAAGAGAAATCTTTGGATGGATACCAAGTCAAAATATTAGTAAAATTAGTTCAATAATAAACAGAGCATAAAAAAACCACGCAAGTTGCGTGGTTTTTTTATGCTCTGTTCAACTTATAAATTATACTTCAAACTAAATATAATGTATCTAGGCTGAACTGTGTATTGTGAAGTTCGAGTGGAGAACTGTGAGAAACTATCATCATTCAACGAAGTTGTATTTAATAAATTAGTCGCAGCAATTTTATACTCTAATTTACTTTCTTTTGTTTTTTGATAAATCAAACTTGCCGAAAGGAAATCATATTCATTATTGACCGTCTTATCTCCATTGTAATAATGGTAAAACTCATATTCTGAAACAAATGAAAAGCTTTTTAAGAAATAATAATCCAATTTAACAAAGGGCTTATCTGTATAGAATTTCGATTGGTTATAATTATTCACTGTCAACGAATATCCCAACTCCAAATTAGGTGCATTTTTATAATTAGTTGATGCCGAAACAGTATGGGATTGTGTAAAACTTTCTACTGAAGTAAACGTTCCGTTTTGAATGTTGTTGAATTTTGACCAAGACACTCTTGTATTCATTGATGCTTTGTAATTTTTCAAAAAAGAACGTCCATACATTGCAAAAGCACTAGCCGACTCATCTGCAAAATTAGAATTATACGGTGAAGAAGATTGATTCACACCCGTAAATACTGATTGTGTTTTGACTCCATTCATCGTTTTAGAATAGCTCAAATTAGCCGAAATGTTTTCTAAATTAAACATGTTGTATTTAAAATAACGCAAAGAGTGGGTTTGCTGAATGGCATTTTCCAAAGAGCGATTACCTTTAGACAGACTATTATAATTATTAAACACAAATCCTTCTGCCAATTTACTTATGTCTGTAAAATTATTGGTGTAACCAAAGTTATAGGTTAGTGTTTCAGCCTTTTTAATCTGATAAATAGCTAAGAAATCAGGTAAAATTCTAAAAAAGTTTTGATTATAACTAGTCCCTAATTGTGAATTGGTCATGTCATAGGCATGAAGACTAAATCCAGGTGTAAAAGTGAATTTTCCTGACAACATCTTATAATGCAGCCCTAAAAAAGCATCGTTAAACTTGTAATTAACGGCATTAGTATTTTGGGTAGAAGCTAAATTATTAACTCCTCCTCCATCTAAAATTTGAAAAATAGCAGAGTTAAAATCTTGATTAGAAAAGGTATTCCCTAGGGTAATATTAATGTTACTCTTTGGAGTAAGCATGTAATAATAATCAAGTTTAGTATCCAGTTTATTGGTTTTTACAAAACGACTTTGAGAAAGATCATTTCTATTTTGACCTGTTAAATACCCTGTCAAATTAAACGGCTGCGTTTGCAAATTGGCATTATAAAATGGGTTTTCATTTTGGTACAAATGCTGTACTTCTAGAGCAAAAACATTCTTTTCATTCTTCGTAAGATAAGCACTTATGTTTTGATTGATTGAGATAGGATCTTGGTTTTTTCCTGTAAGAATGGTTTCGGTGTTGGACAAATTATTTACGATTGCCTGACGAACTAAATTACTGTTTTCGTCTTGTTTAGACAACTTGGTCAAAATATCATAATTCAATTGAAATGTACTCGTAGGTTTATAAATTGAAGCCAATTTGAATAACCCCAAATTATTTTTTTGATTGGTTACTTCTTGTCTATTTTCAACAGAGGCAACCTGATTTGAATTTGGATTCAAAATTTTAGTACTGGTTTTAGTTTCTAAATCCGTTTTCGAATCCAACAAAATACCAAAACCACTTAAAGTCAGCGATTTATTTACATTGTATGAAAAATTGGCGGCTCCAAATTGCGTTTCAATTTCTTTAGCTCTATTATTCTTCAATAAAGAAATACCCAAATCATTAGAAGAAACATTAAAACTGCTACCCCCTTTAGACATCATATCCTTGAATCCTCCTGTGAATTTAAAATAATCTTGAGCCGTTAAAGGTAATTCTCCAATATTATTGAAATTAGTAATCAAATTGACACTATAATCTGGACTATAATAAAACAATTTAGGATTAGCCAAGTAGCGTTTAGTGTCGTTCAAACCACCTGCCGCAGAAATATCTCCAAACCAGAAATTCTTTTTTCCTGATTTTAATTTGATATTCATTGCCACATTATCCTGATTGTTTTCGACTCCTTTTAGAATCGAATTTTCATTGTAATTTCTAAGAAACTGAACTTTATCAATGGCATCCGCAGGAATGTTTTTAACTCCTAGTTTACTATCTCCTTTAAAAAAATCCTTTCCATCTACCATTAATTTAGACACTTTTTTCCCTTCTACTTCAACCTCGCCATCTGAATTAATCTCCACTCCAGGCAATTTCTTAAGTACATCTTCTAGTTTTCGTTCGGTCCCTGATTTGAACGAATCGGCATTATACACAATAGTATCTCCTTTGATAGAAACTGGCATTTCGCGAACAATTTCAACACCAGCTAGTTCAATCCCTCCTGATTCCATCGTGATATTTTGAACCATATTCCCCGATTGAGTAGCCACAGTGATTTCTTTGTTTTGCATCCCAATATAGCTCAGTTTTATAACGTAAGAGGTATTGGCTTTTAAATTCAGAACAAACTTTCCTTTATCACTGGTTATTGCATACGAATCCATCGCTTTTGTAGTTTGATTCACTGCCATTACATTGGCCATTTCTAAAGGCGATTTTCCTGTATCCATTACCACTCCTTCAAAACGGATATTTTGAGCATACGAAACAGACACTAACAACAGCCCAACAATCAGTAGGATTTTCTTCATTTTAAAATAGTTTAAATTAAAAAGCGGATTTTTAGTGATTAATTCTGATTTCCATTCCGCCTCGACCGCCACGTCCTTGGTTCATTTCTCTGAATTCTTCCATCTTTTTAATTACGGTTTCGTCATATTCTTTTTGAGTCACTACTTTCCCTTTTGTAACGGCTTTAATTTCAACTTTATCTTTTGGATTCAAAACCACTTTAGAACATAAAATAATAGTTTTCCCATCATTTACTTCCAAAATCAAACCTGGCAGTCCCCAATATCCTTCTGGCCCTTGATTAACAGGTATTTCAGGTGTATACCAAGCCGTAACTGTGATTTCTTTTGGCAACTCGACAGCATCCATAAAATTGGTTTTCTTTGCTTCTCCCGGTTTGTCTGATTCTTTTTTAACTTCTTCTTCTTTTTTAGGTCGGAAATTTCTAAAATCTGTTTTACTAGCTGCTTTCACAGCAGTAGCTTTGTAACAGGTATATCCACCAATTACTCGGGTTTCAGACTCCATTTTCCATTGCAAATTGGCAAGAGAATCTTTTACTAAAAACTCTTTTCCCATAAATTCTTTATCCACCACATACGCTTTATCTTTTACATTTTTATAAAAGGTACCACCGCCTCCAGTCATCGAACTCATGAATCGCATTCCGCCACCACCTTGAGATTGTGGCGCGTCTAATTTTTCTTCCTCTTTATAAATAGAAGCTGATTTATCGAAGTTGAGAATAAACGTTTTTTCAAACATTTTTTTCATTCGTTCTTCCATCATCTTTTGCATATCAGGAGTAATATTTTTATTGCCTTCCATTCGTGCTTTAAAATCGGCTGTACTAGTTTTAGATTCGTATACAGCCATTCCTTGAAAGTCTTTTTGTGCATTAGAGTTGGTATAGATTAATGCAAAGAAAAATAGTAGAATTATTTTTTTCATTAGGTGTTGATTTATAGGTTATTTGTGCAAATATGTCGAAAGAAATTTCGATTTGTTACCAAAAAAATGTTAAATGCTCAAACATTAGACAACCTGATTGTCAAATGGTTTAAAACCAATTAGCAAAAAGATAAAAAATAAAAACAAACCCATTGGATTTATTCATTGTGAATAAATCATTCAAAAAATTGTATTGCTAAGACTAAATTTTATCTATTTTTACAACTTTAGAAAGTTATCAATTATAAAATCACACTACCGTAATGCATATAGCAGTAGCAGGAAACATAGGTTCAGGAAAAACAACATTAACTAATTTATTGTCCAAACATTTCAAATGGGAGCCTCATTTTGAAGACGTAGTTGACAACCCTTATTTGGATGATTTTTATCACCAAATGGAGCGTTGGTCATTTAACTTACAAATCTATTTCTTAAACAGTCGTTTTCGTCAGGTAATGCAAATTCGCGAAAGCGGTAAAAAAATCATTCAAGACAGAACAATATACGAAGATGCTCACATCTTTGCTCCTAACTTACATGCGATGGGGTTGATGACCAATCGTGATTTTCAAAACTACTCTTCGCTTTTTGAGTTAATGGAATCTTTGGTAAAAGCACCTGATTTATTGATTTACTTGCGCAGTTCTATTCCTAATTTAGTAGGTCAAATCCACAAGCGTGGACGCGAATATGAAAATTCGATTTCTATTGATTACCTCAGCCGTTTGAACGAACGTTATGAAGCTTGGATTCATACGTATGATAGAGGTAAATTATTAATTATTGATGTGGACAATATTAATTTTGTAGACAATCAAGAAGATTTAGGAGACATCATTCGTAAAATTGATGCCGAACTGAACGGGTTGTTTTAGTCCAATTTATAAGAAATATAAAAATACACATATAAAAAATGCCTCAATTTCTTGAGGCATTTTCTTTTTATTGAAAGAGAAACTATTTAATTGCTTCTACTTTGGCTTTCACTTCAGCTTCTGTTCCTTCAAAAACTTGAACGGTTTGTTTCCCGTTTTCAGAAATAGTTACTGTTGCTTTTGCCTTTCCGTTTTCTTTGCTCATTTGAACATTTACTTGCTTTTCTGCCGCACCTTTTTTAGCACAACAGGCTTTTTCTTCTTTAGACTCTTTTGCAATGAACTTACCATTAGCGTCATAGTGAGACAAACACATTTCTTTTTGCTCCGGAGTACATTTCAGACTATCGCACATTTTAGCACATTCGTCTTTAGTCATGGTGGCGCATTTGCTCATATCGCAATTGCCCATCATTTCTCCTTTTTCACAAGATTTCATCTCAATAGTACAAGTCATTTCTTTAGGTGTATTTCCTGTACTTCCTTCTCCTAAAATAGGAGCAATTACCAATCCAATCAAACACGTTAATTTAATTAAGATGTTCATTGATGGACCAGAAGTGTCTTTAAATGGATCTCCAACTGTATCTCCAGTTACTGCCGCTTTGTGTGCATCTGAACCTTTGTACGTCATTTCGCCATTGATTTCAACACCTGCTTCAAATGATTTTTTAGCATTGTCCCAAGCTCCTCCAGCATTGTTTTGGAATACTGCCCAAAGCACACCTGAAACGGTTACACCTGCCATATAACCTCCTAACATTTCAGCGATTAATTGGTTGTTATCACCATATACTAATTTACCTAAAAGTACAATCGCTATTGGAAAACCAATCGTTAAAATACCTGGCAACATCATTTCGCGTAAAGCGGCTTTCGTAGAAATCTCCACACATTTACCGTATTCTGGTTTGCCTGTTCCTTCCATAATTCCTGGAATCTCTTTGAACTGACGACGCACTTCATACACCATATCCATAGCTGCTTTTCCAACCGAGTTCATAGCCAAAGCAGAGAACACAACAGGAATCATACCTCCTACGAATAACATTGCCAATACAGGCGCCTTGAAAATATTGATTCCGTCAATTCCTGTAAACGTTACATATGCTGCAAATAAAGCCAACGAAGTTAAGGCTGCCGAAGCAATCGCAAATCCTTTTCCAGTTGCAGCGGTAGTATTTCCAACAGAATCCAAAATATCCGTACGGGTACGTACTTCTTTTGGTAATTCACTCATTTCAGCAATACCTCCTGCGTTGTCAGAAATAGGTCCGAAAGCATCAATTGCTAATTGCATTGCTGTTGTAGCCATCATTGCCGAAGCCGCCAAAGCTACACCGTAGAATCCTGCAAAAGCATACGAAGACCAAATTGCCGCAGCAAATAAAATCACCGTTGGAAAAGTAGAAATCATTCCCGTAGCTAAACCTGCTATCACGTTAGTTCCTGCACCAGTTGATGATTTTTGAACAATTGCCAAAACAGGTTTTGTTCCTAATCCTGTATAATATTCCGTTACAGATGAAATCGCTCCACCTACAATTAAACCGACAATAGTAGCATAGAAAACACGCATTGATGAAATGTCTTTCAATCCTTCTCCGTAGAATTCCATTTTCATAGTGGCTGGCAACATATATTGTACTAAGAAATAACACGCTACTAAAGTCAGCACAATAGAAACCCAGTTTCCAATGTTCAAGGCTTTTTGTACTTGTGCTTCTTTAGCATCATCGCTTGAAATTTTCACTAACATCGTTCCGATGATAGAAAATAAAATTCCAAAACCTGCAATAGCCATTGGTAATAAAATAGGACCGATTCCGCCAAAAGCATCTTCGATTTTACCACCCATATCTTTAATCACATAGTTACCTAAAACCATTGCAGCCAATACCGTTGCTACATACGAACCAAATAAATCAGCTCCCATACCGGCAACGTCACCTACATTGTCCCCTACGTTATCCGCAATAGTAGCTGGGTTACGTGGATCATCTTCTGGAATTCCTGCTTCGACTTTACCAACTAAATCAGCCCCAACATCGGCCGCTTTGGTATAAATACCACCACCCACACGAGCAAATAAAGCAATCGATTCGGCACCTAATGAGAATCCCGCTAAGGTTTCAAGTACTTTGGTCATGTCTTCAGACGAAGTCCAAGCACCATTCATGAAAATTTGAAAGAAAATAATAAAGAAACCTGTTAAACCTAAAACAGCTAAACCAGCAACTCCTAATCCCATTACCGTTCCACCGCTAAATGAAACTTTTAATGCTTGAGGCAAACTTGTACGAGCCGCTTGAGTAGTTCTTACGTTAGTTTTAGTAGCAATTTTCATTCCCATGTTTCCTGCTAATGCAGAAAAGAAAGCTCCAAAAACAAACGCTACTACTATTAATATATGTGTTGTGGGAACTATAAATGAAATTCCCGCCAAAACCGCACTTGCACCAATAACAAAGAAAGTCAACAATCTATATTCGGCTTTAAGGAAAGCCAATGCGCCTTCATAAATATAATCTGAAATCTCTTTCATCTTACCATCTCCAGCGTCTTGTTTTAGCACCCAAGCTCTTTTAACCACCATGAACAAAAGTCCAATAATTGCCATTACTATTGGCAAATAAATCATAAATGCATTCATAAAAATAATTTTGGTTTTAATTAATAATTCATTGATAACAAACGAATTTAAACAAAAAAGCAATACTCTTTACAGAATATTGCTTTTTTTATATTAATTAACCAAAAAAATTATTTGATGCTAAATAAATTTTTAGGTTTATTTTCAATCGCTTCAAAACGTTCCGTACATTCTTTAATGATAGCAAATGCTTCGTTCACGTCTCCCCAACCTTCTACATCAACTTGTTTATTTTCCAAATCTTTGTACACTTGAAAGAAATGTTCGATTTCTTTAATTAAGTGTGGGTTTACATCGCTCAAATCATTTAATGAATTCCAAATTGGGTCTGAAACAGGAACGCAAATTACTTTCTCGTCTGGTCCTTTGTCATCTGCCATGTGGAATACACCAATTGGTTTTACTTCCATTACACAACCAGGAAAAGTAGGCTCGTTAATTAAAACCAAAACATCTAATGGATCACCATCTAAAGCTAAAGTTTCTGGAATAAAACCATAATCAGCTGGATACATCATAGACGAGAATAACATTCTGTCAAAACGCATTCTTCTAATTTTGAAATCGTATTCGTATTTGTTTCTACTTCCTCTTGGTATTTCGATTAAAACGTCGAAAGTTTTTAATTTGTCTGCAGTCATTGTATTTGTTGTATTTTTCTTTTAAATTTTGGTGCAAAAGTAAGGAAACTATACGTTTTTACAAGAAAAAACAGAAGATATCTCTTGATAAAATTGAAATTGTTGCATTGTACTCAATATCTCCTAAAAAAATAAAGCTTCTAGTCTTTTAAGACAGGAAGCTTTACAAATTAAAATTATTGAGTATCTACTAAAAATAAAACCCAAACGAGCCTTTAATGGCAAACTTGGTTGCATCAGGCACATTCAAGTAATTCCCTCGCCACGAAAAGTCCAAACGAAATACTTTGAATATATTTCCAATTCCCGCACTGTATTCCCAATATACTGTTTCGGGCGCGCGATAAACCAAGCCAGAGGCGTTAATGGCTCTATTAGCATCTGACACTGTTCCATATACTGCTTTAGCACCAATAATTTCGCGCCAATTTAGCTTTCGCATAAAAGGGATTCTAGCAAACAAACGCCCTTGAAAATTATGATCCCACTGGAATGTAGTGTATTGATCAGAGACAAATTCGTAATAATTTAGATTGCTAAACGTGTTGCCAATAACAAAATACGATTGATTTCCCGGAATCACATTTAAAAGTCCTAAAGGAACTGTCCCAAATGTTTTTCCTAATTCTACCGTTAAATTAGTTCTTCCTAATGCGCCAATGATAACAGGTTGTCTGTAATACAACTGTAATTTTCTATAATTAAAATCGCTTTCCAGCAAACCTTTAAAGCCTTCACTATAATTGATAAAAAGTCTACTGTAGGGGCTATCTACATCTCTACGCTCTACTCCATAACCAAAAGTTTTTCGCTTTGGAGTGAATTCAATTTGCAAGTACAATTCTGACTGGCGTACTCTTGATTTAGTCGAAGTATGACTATCGTCTGTAAAATAATCCAAACTAAACGATCGCGATGCCGACTCTAATGTTCGATAGGAAAATCCTGTCTCAAAAACCAAGTTCTTTACTGGTTCGGCTTCAATTGAAACATTGGACAGATTAACATTGGTTAATTTCCCATTAGACCCTGAAGTGAACAAACCTGAAGAGGCAAAATTTCGACCCAAAATATCATTACTAGTAGTCAAACTAGCGCCTATTTGCTCTATATCGCGTCGTGTTCCTCCTGAAACAATTACTCGATTTTTTTTATCAATCATCCACTTGCCCGAAAGTCCGTACTTTACCTTATTATCTTTTACTCCATAAGCGGTATAGGCTTGCAAACGCCAAGGATCATTAGGGCCAAAAAATGTTCTTGCTCCAATTCGGGTTCTAAATCCTTCTACTTCATTAAATCCGAAAGTAGAAAAAACAGGACCGTATTCAAAATCTTTGAAGTTGATATACCCTTTCCCTAAAATAGAAACCGCACTGTAGACTTGATTGAAACGTTTAACTGTTTTAAGCGTATCAATTAATTTATAAATTCCCGCTTCGTCTTTGTTTAATTTTTCAAACCGGTTTTCATGCCAATATTCGTCTGATTTAGTAAACACTTCATTGTCTATAAAGTTCACTTCCTCCTTGTAAAAAGGGAGAGGTTTAGGCTTATTGAATTGATGATCTCGATACAAAGTAGTGCGCTTTCCATACACTCCTTTTGAGCCTTCGTTTTTATTCAACGCAAAATCAGACATAATGTAATCTCGTGTTAATAAAAAAACTGAATCGTTCATCACATCAAATTCTTGCTCAATGTAAATGTCTTTCACCCAGTTAATGTTGGCACTTTTAGTCACCTCCATATTGATTTTCTTGATAGCAAATGTGCTGTCGTTGACCCAAAAATCGCCTTTAAAAGTCAGCTCATTTTTTCGCCTTGGATAAAAAACAATGTTGTAGCATTTTTTGTTATCGATATTAGCCGTGTCTTTTAGTACATAATTGTACACATCAATTCCGGTTGTAGATAATGGACTGGTAAAACTTTTGTCAAAAAAATGCAGGTGGTTGTCATAAATATTATAATCGCTGTACAAGTCTTTTACAAAAGTATTGACCCCATCCCCATTTCGTAAACCTGAATTTTTGTTAGCTTTAAGAATCTCTTTTACTTTCTTCAATTGATTGTCTCCATATACATCATACAAAGACTCATTAATAAATATAGGCAGGTAGGTTTTCCCTGTTACCTTAGACGTATCTACTTTATTAAAGATAAATTCCATTCCTTTGAAAATCTTATTTTTCATAAAAGCACTATCAATCGTATTCATATCAAATTCGATTTTCTCGTACTTTTGGAATTGGTACTGACGAAATAGAGACAACCCATTTTTATGCTTGTGTTCCCAAATTTTGCGAAGTATATCTAACGCTGGATTGTTTTTCTTCGACGTTTTCCCATTGTAGATGACAACTTCTTTTAAAGATTGGGCCTCCCGTAACTGAATTTTAAAATTAAAGTTTACTGCTTTTTCTAATCGAATTTCCTTATCTGAAAACCCCGTAGCAGAAACCGCCAATAAGGTATACTCTTTTGGAGACTCAATGTAAAAACGACCATCTTCATTAGAAACCACACCAGTAGTAGACCCTTTAAACACTACGTTAGCAAATGGAATAGGCTGGTTGGATTTATCCAATACAATACCGCTCACTTTAGTTTGTGCTAAAACGAATTGTGTTGTAATCAACAATAAAAACAGAAAATATTTAGGGAATTGAATTGTCATAAATAAAAAATCTTCACCAATAGAATTGATGAAGATTCAAATATAGAAATTAAATTAATTATCTCAAGATAATTAACAGTTGTATAAGTTATTTATTCAATACTTTTTTAACTGCCTTGATTACATCCTCTGAATTAGGCAACCATTCTTTCAACAATACTGGAGAATATGGCGCTGGAGTATCAGCAGTTGTAATACGTTGAATAGGTGCATCCAAATAATCGAAAGCACGTTCTTGAACAATATATGCAATCTCTGAAGACACACTTGAAAATGGCCAAGCTTCTTCTAAAACCACTAATCTGTTCGTTTTTTTAACCGAAGTTAAAATAGCATCGTGATCCATTGGACGAACCGTTCTTAAGTCGATAATTTCACAAGAGATTCCTTCTTTTGCCAATTCATCAGCTGCGATATACGCTTCTTTAATAATTTTTCCAAAGGAAACAATAGTAACATCAGTTCCTTCACGTTTGATATCAGCAACACCTAGTGGAATTGTATATTCTCCATCTGGCACTTCTCCTTTATCCCCATACATTTGCTCTGACTCCATGAAAATAACTGGATCGTTATCACGAATCGCCGCTTTCAACAATCCTTTAGCATCATAAGGGTTAGAAGGAACTACCACTTTAAGACCTGGAGTGTTAGCAAACCAGTTTTCTAAGGCTTGTGAGTGTGTTGCTCCCAATTGCCCTGCCGAAGCAGTTGGCCCTCTAAAAACAATCGGCACATTAAATTGTCCTCCTGTCATTTGACGCATTTTGGCAGCGTTATTTATAATTTGGTCAATCCCTACTAAACAGAAATTGAAGGTCATGTATTCTACAATTGGACGATTTCCGTTCATTGCTGAACCTACTGCAATTCCAGTAAACCCAAGCTCTGCAATTGGCGTGTCAATTACTCTTTTCTCACCAAATTCGGCAAGCATTCCTTTTGAAGCTTTATAAGCACCATTATATTCAGCAACCTCTTCACCCATTAAATAAATGGATTCATCGCGACGCATTTCTTCACTCATCGCTTCGCAAATGGCCTCTCTAAATTGTATCGTTCTCATAGTTGTAAGTTGTATGTGTATTTTTCGAAACGCAAAAATAAATATTTTAAATAACTTAAAAGCATAAAATCTACTAAAATAATCAGGAGCTATTTCCAGCTATTCGCTATATCTTCCTGTGGCTGAATGCACCACAGGAAGGATGCCGCTACTATCTGGGCTAAAAAATCACAAAATCATTAAAAAATATTATGCGTGCATAGTAAATATTCCGATTTATTATTTTAAATTTGTGGAGCATTTTAAGAAATCAGTAAACAACACCCTATGAAAATATTAGTTTGCATCAGCCATGTGCCTGATACTACTTCAAAAATCAACTTCGTTAATGGCGATTCTGAATTTGACACTAACGGAGTGCAATATGTAATCAATCCTAATGACGAGTTTGGATTAACACGTGCCATTTGGTTCCAAGAACAACAAGGTGCTACTGTTACCGTAGTCAATGTTGGTGGTCCAGAAACCGAACCTACACTTAGAAAAGCATTAGCCATTGGAGCTAACGAAGCCATTCGCATCAATGCCAATCCAACTGATGGTTTCTTTGTTGCCAAACAATTGGCCGAAGTAATCAAAACAGGTGGGTATGATCTAATTATAGCAGGTAAAGAATCGTTAGATTACAATGGTGGCATGGTACCTGGAATGATGGCTGGTATTTTAGGATATAACTTTGTTAATTCTTGTGTTGGATTAACTATTGACGGAACCAATGCTACAGCAAACCGTGAAGTTGACGGAGGAAAAGAAACTTTAAGTGCAACTTTACCTTTAGTTATTGGTAGTCAAAAAGGATTAGTTGAAGAAAAAGACCTTCGCATTCCAAACATGAGAGGAATCATGACGGCACGTACTAAAGTATTAACTATTCTTGAACCTGTTGCAGCTAACGTGAATACAAAAGCGGTGAAATTTGAAAAACCTGCAGCCAAATCAGCGGTGAAATTAGTTGCTGCTGACAACTTGGACGAGTTAATCAATTTATTGCACAACGAAGCTAAAGTAATTTAGTGATTAGTTATGAGTGTTCAGTTCCTACTAAACACTTCAACTTTTAAACAATTTAAACACTTAAATCATGTCTTTATTAATATACGCAGAATCAACCGAAGGAAAATTCAAAAAAGTAGCATTTGAATTGGCTTCTTATGCCAAAAAAGTAGCCGAAAGTCTAGGAACAACTGTAACCGCAGTAACTATTAATGCAGGTGATGTTGCTGAATTAGCAAAATACGGAGTAGACAAAGTATTGAAAGTAAAAAACGATGCGCTAAACGGATTTTCAGCTAAAGCTTATGCTGATGTAATTCAGCAAGCAGCACAAAAAGAAGGTGCTAAAATCGTGGTACTTTCTTCTACTACAGATAGTATTTATTTATCCTCATTAGTAGCAGTGAGTTTAGAAGCTGGATTTGCTTCAAACGTAGTTGGGCTTCCCGTAAGCACCCATCCGTTTCAAGTAAAACGAACTGCATTTTCAAACAAAGCATTTAATATAACCGAAATTTCAACTGATGTCAAAGTTCTTGGCTTGGCTAAAAACTCCTACGGAATTATTGAAAATAACGTTACATTAACTGAAGAAGATTTCAATCCAACTATCGATACAGCTGATTTTAATGTAAAAGTAACTGCAGTTGAAAAAAGTTCTGGAAAAGTTTCTATTGCTGACGCAGACATCGTGGTTTCTGGTGGACGCGGATTAAAAGGTCCTGAAAACTGGGGAATGATTGAAGATTTGGCTAGTGTTCTTGGAGCGGCAACCGCTTGTTCAAAACCAGTTTCTGATTTAGGTTGGAGACCTCACGGTGAACACGTAGGCCAAACAGGAAAACCGGTAGCTACTAATTTATATATCGCTATCGGAATTTCAGGAGCCATTCAGCATATTGCAGGAATTAACTCTTCTAAAGTGAAAGTCGTAATTAATAGCGACCCAGAAGCACCGTTTTTTAAAGTGGCCGACTATGGTATTGTAGGCGATGCTTTCGAAATTGTACCTCAATTGATCGAAAAACTAAAAGCCTTCAAAGCACAGCATTAATAGAAATATAAATTTCAACGAAAAACAGCTCCCTAAAAACAATGATATTTGTATCTTTGCTTTTAGGGAGTTTTATTTAGACCTTCCTAAATTTTCATTTGTAACACATGAGTTTAGTAAAATTATCTATAAAAGGAATTTCGTATAGCCAGACCCAAAACGGAGCTTATGCTTTGATTTTGAACGAAGTCGACGGCGATAAAAAATTACCTATTGTAATTGGAGCCTTTGAAGCACAATCTATCGCTATTGCTTTAGAAAAAGAGATCAAACCACCTCGTCCTCTAACTCATGATTTATTCAAAAATTTTGCTGACCGATTTGATATTGTGGTGAAACAAGTTATCATTCACAAATTAGTTGATGGTGTTTTTTATTCAAGTATCATTTGTGAAAGAGATAAAATCGAAGAAATAATAGATGCGCGAACTTCTGACGCTATTGCTTTAGCACTTCGTTTCAACGCGCCTATTTTTACATACAAAAACATTTTAGACAAAGCAGGTATCTATTTAAATACTAATGCAACTGACGCCAATAAAGATTCTGAAGATATTGACGACATTCTTTCTAATCCTGAAACATTTGGTCACGAAGTAGAAAGCAATCAATCTGGAGCAACGTATTCTGCCAATAGTATTCAAGAACTAAATGATTTATTAGCTGAAGCTGTAGAAAATGAAGACTACGAAAAAGCTGCCAAAATTAGAGATGAAATTTCAAAAAGAGAATGCTAATTCACCTATCTAACCAACCAAAATAGTCATGATGAAAATTACCAAACTAGCTTTTGTTTTAATTCTTGCATTCAACACACTAACGGGTTATTCACAAGATTATTATCTTCATTGTGGATCAATATTAGATGTGCAAACAGGAAAGCAAATGAAATCATCTACAATAATTATCTCCAAAAATAAAGTAGTTAAAATTGCCGAAGGATATACTGTTAAACAGAATGCCAATGATGTAGAAGTAGACTTAAAAAATAAATTTGTACTACCCGGACTTATTGATATGCATGTTCACATTGAAAGCGAACAAAACCCAAAAAGCTATGCCTCTAAATTCACTAATAACGAAGCCGACATTGCTTTTGAGGCTGCTCGATTCGCAGAGATCACCCTAATGGCAGGGTTTACAACAGTTCGCGACTTAGGAGGGACAGGAGTGAATATTTCTTTACGAAATGCTATTAATAAAGGAATTGCAAAAGGACCACGTATCTATACTGCAGGAAGAGCAATTGCTTCAACGGGAGGTCACGCTGATCCAACTAATGGGAGCAATCATCAATTAATGGGAGATCCAGGACCGCACGAAGGAGTAGTCAATTCACCAGAAGATGGAGTAAAAGCAGTTAGAGAGCGCTACAAAGAAGGTGCAGATGTAATCAAAATTACAGCTACCGGAGGCGTTCTAAGTGTAGCTAAAAGTGGTAAAAATCCACAATTTTCAATTGAAGAAATTAAAGCCATAACGACTACTGCAAAAGATTACAATATGTTAACTGCAGCTCATGCTCATGGAGACGAAGGAATGCAAAGAGCTATTCTAGGAGGAATTAAAACCATTGAACATGGGACTTTTATGAGTGAAGAAACTATGGAACTAATGAAAAAATACGATGCCTATTTAGTTCCAACTATTACCGCCGGAAAAGAAGTAGCATTGAAGGCCGAAGTTGAAGGATTTTATCCAGAAATTGTAGTTCCTAAAGCAAGAGAAGTTGGTCCTCAACTTCAATCCACTTTTGCTAAAGCATATAAAAAAGGGGTTAAAATTGCCTTTGGAACTGATGCAGGAGTCTATGACCATGGTAAAAATGGAAAAGAATTTGGCTACATGGTAGAAGCAGGTATGCCCGCTTTAGCAGCAATTCAATCCGCTACAATTACTAATGCTATGTTATTAGGAGTTGCAGATGAAATTGGACAAATTAAACCTAATTTCTTTGCAGATATCATTGCAGTAGATGAAAACCCTCTACTAAATGTAAAGACATTAGAGAATGTTACATTTGTAATGAAAAACGGGGTAATTTATAAAAGCCATTAGAAGATTCTTACTATAATAAAAAGAACAAACCCACATGAAACAATACCTAGATTTAGTACAACACGTAATGGAAAGTGGTTGTCAAAAAGGAGACCGAACCGGAACTGGAACCAAAAGTGTTTTTGGCTATCAAATGCGTTTTGATTTAAACGAAGGTTTTCCAATGGTTACTACTAAAAAACTACACCTTAAATCTATTATTTACGAGTTGCTTTGGTTTCTAAAAGGCGATACAAACATTAAATATCTTCAAGAAAACGGAGTGAAAATTTGGGATGAATGGGCCGATGCCAATGGAAATTTAGGCCCTGTATACGGACACCAATGGCGCAATTGGAATAGCGAAGAAATTGATCAAATTTCTGATTTAATCAAAGAATTGAAATCAAATCCTAATAGTCGCAGAATGTTAGTTTCTGCTTGGAATCCATCAGTACTTCCAGATACAACAAAATCATTTGAAGAAAATGTGGCTAACAATAAAGCAGCCTTACCTCCTTGCCATGCTTTTTTTCAGTTTTATGTAGCTGATGGTAAATTATCATGTCAATTGTACCAACGTTCAGCTGATATATTTTTAGGCGTCCCATTCAATATTGCTTCTTATGCGCTTTTGACCATGATGATAGCTCAAGTTTGCAATTTAGGTGTTGGCGAATTCATCCATACCTTTGGTGATGCACACATCTATAACAACCACTTTGAACAGTTAGAATTGCAATTGTCTCGCGAAACCAAACCATTGCCAAAAATGATTTTGAATCCCGAAATCAAAGATATTTTCGACTTTGACTTTGATGATTTTACTCTAGAAGGTTATGACCCACACCCCCTAATTAGAGGAAGTGTTGCAGTATAAAAACAAAAAAATCCGCTTTTCAGCGGATTTTTTAATTATATAGATAAAACACTATTTTCTGCTCCGGCATAATCGTTCCAACGGAAAGAATCAGCTTCTGGTTCATTTACAAATTGACCATCAACCACATACTTAAATTCATAAGACGCATCTTTATTCAAATCAAAAACACCTTTAAAAGTTCCGTTTTTTAACTTATTCAAAGCTCCTGCTTCTTGATCCCAATTATTAAAATCTCCTACAACCGAAGCTGTATTTGCTTCTTTTGCTTCTACTGAAAAAGTAACCTTACAAACTGGTTTTGTTTTTACAAATTGTTTCTTAATTGACATAACTATTTCATTTTTAGAATTATGCAGCAAAGTAACCACAATTCGACGACCCAAAAAAACGAAAGTAAATTTTTAGGATAATGACAAAAACTGATTCTATTTGCCATCGGATTCTTATTTTAAGCTATTTATTTCATAAAATCCAAAATAAGAAAACCTTTTCGTACTAAATATTTAACAATCAACGAAATGGCTTTTTGAAAATAAATTTTACCTTTATGGACTGAAAAACGTCGTTAAAACAAGTTAAGATATGATTAGCGATTTCTTTCGATCCAAAACTAAGAACATCAATATGATTATAATGATTGCGGCAGTTGCCGAGAATAATGCTTTAGGAAAAAATAACGAATTGGTTTGGCACTTGCCAAATGATTTTAAGAGATTCAAAGAATTAACTTCTGGACACTACATCATTATGGGGAGAAAGACTTTTGAAAGTTTTCCAAAACCTTTACCTAACAGAACACACGTTGTCATTACTAGGCAACACGATTATCAACCCGAAGGATGCATTGTTGTTAATAGCATCGAAAACGCTATCAAAGCCTGTCCTGAAAACGAGACTATTTACATTATTGGCGGAGGAGAGATTTACAATCAAGCGCTTGCTTTTTCAGATAAAATCGAAATTACCAAAGTACACGGAGATTTTGAAGCGGATGCCTTTTTTCCAGATATTAATCTGTCTGAATGGGATTTAGTCCAATCTGATTTTAATGCTAAAGATGAAAAACATCTTTATGACTACACTTATCAAACTTTTGTAAAGAAATAAAATAGCTTAAAGGAAGCTTTTTTCAATGTATTGGGAGAATGAAATGTCTTTTACTTTTTTAAGTAAGTATTGCCAAATACCACGAAGGCAATACAATCGAATAAATTTAAAGTTTCCAAAAACAAATTAATTCTTAAGAACGTATTTTGCGTTAAACTTAAAATCCTTTTACAAGAGATTTTAAAAAGCACAAAGACCCATTTATAGCAGCAACGCAAAGCTAACTACTTGATTATTATTCATTAACTCCCAATTGAACATTGAAAAAAATTAATTTTCTCTGTTGGTAAAATTGAACATTAAATACTTGGACTGCAATACCCACTTTTAGTGATTTTTTAAGTTTTTATTCTACATCCGATATTGAATAGGATCACCTCTCTGTAGTTACTAGACTTTACTTATATTTGCACAAACAAAAAAAATGGCTGAAAAAATCACTCCTTATAAAGACTCTTCTTTAAGCAAAAAAGAACAAGTCGCTCAAATGTTTGACACCATTTCAGGAAATTACGACAATCTCAATCGAGTAATTTCATTTGGAATCGATGTGAAATGGCGTAAAAAAGTATTGAAAATGGTCGCGCAATCTAATCCGAAAACCATTTTAGACATCGCAACTGGAACTGGGGATTTAGCTATTTTAATGGCTCAAACCAAAGCCGATAAAATTATAGGCTTAGATATCTCAGCAGGAATGCTTGAGGTAGGAGTTCAAAAAATTGCAACAAAAAACTTATCCCAAACTATTGAAATGGTTTTGGGAGACTCAGAAAATATTCCTTTTGAGGATAATTACTTTGACGCTATCACCGTTGCATTTGGAGTTCGTAATTTTGAAAATTTAGAAAAAGGATTGTCCGAAATTCTTCGAGTTTTAAAACCTAATGGAACCTTTGTTATTTTAGAAACTTCTGTTCCAGAAAAAACACCTTACAAACAAGGGTATCAATTTTACAGCAATAATATTCTTCCTTTAATAGGAAAACTATTTTCTAAAGACAATGTAGCTTATGGATATTTATCAGAATCTGCCGCTGCTTTTCCTTATGGAGAAAAGTTAAACAATATTTTGAGGAAAATTGGGTTTATAGATGTTGTAGCTTTACCTCAAACATTTGGAGTAGCTACCATTTATTCAGCATCTAAAAAATAATATGAAAAAAGCCGTTTTCTTACTTTTAATTGTATTTACAACTAGTAGCTATGCTCAATTTACGCAAAGTATTTTCAGCAAGGATCCAGTTATACACTTAGAAAATTGGCAAAAGCAAAAATTGTATTTTGGCTTTTTCTTGGGTTTAAATTCTTACGATTTTAAATTCAACTACAAGGCCAACGTAGCCGACGACATTCAGGTACAAAAAACAACTGGTTTCAATGTAGGTCTGGTCGCTGATGTTAGGCTTCAAGAATATTTCAACTTGCGTTTTGAACCCGGATTGTATTACACCAAAAGAACTTTAAATTATCCTGAGAGTTATTTTATCAATTTTACAGCACCTGCAAAAGCTTCTGATAAAATTCGAGAAGTAAATAGCACTTATATTCACCTCCCCTTATTACTAAAATTTTCCGCGCTAAGAACTGGAAATGTTCGTCCTTATCTATTAGGTGGTTTCTCAACTACCTTAAATCTATCTAGTAATGCTAGTTCTAAAGACGATAATTTTGGCCAACGATTCAGAGTGAAAGCTTGGAGTCCAAATTATGAATTGGGATTAGGTATCGATATTTTTTCAGAGTATTTTATATTCTCTCCTTCTGTAAGAGGTGTGTTTGGGTTAAAAGACGAATTAATTCAGGATAACGACCCTACAAGTCCTTGGACAAGCAATATCGAGTCGATGAGAACTCGAGGATTGTTCATTAATTTCACTTTTCACTAAAGCACATTTAGAGCGAAGCACTGCGAAATTCACTCAAAACAATCGCAGTAGCGGTAGCAACATTTAAACTCTCCGTTTTTTGAATTGTTCCAAAACGAGGAATTGTTAATCTATTTTTGATTATTTTTTCTAATTCAGGCGAAATTCCATTCGCTTCATTGCCCATTACAATAATTCCTTCTTGAGGTAAAGCAGTTTTATAGATGTTGTCACCATTCATAAAAGTACCAAAAACAGGCAATGAAGTATTTGTTAGAAAATCATTCAAATCGACATAACTCACATTCACTCTAGCGATAGACCCCATAGTAGCTTGAACTACTTTTGGATTGTAAATATCAACCGTTTCTTTGGAACAAATCAATTGTTGGATCCCAAACCAATCGCACAAACGCATAATGGTTCCTAAATTTCCTGGGTCTCTAACTGAATCTAATGCTAAAATCAAACCTGAAGCTTCAATTTTTTTCTCTTTGGGCATTTTAAAAACCGCCAAACAAGTGTTGGGAGTTGCTAAAGCACTTATTTTTTTCAAATCAGCATCAGACACCACTGTTTTCTGATTATTTGAAACCATTTCAAAATCATTTTGAGTAGTATACAAATGATCCAATTCAAAACTAGCATCCAGTAATTCTTGAATACCTTTGATTCCTTCAGCAATAAACAATTGATGTGCTATTCGCTGTTTTTTTTGTTGCAAACTCGATATAAGCTTTATTTGGTTTTTACTAACCATAAAAAAATGTACTTTTGAATTAAATTTCTAGAACAGTTGAAAAAGATTTTCACAAAAATAGTAGCATTTATCCTAATTGCAATATTTATTTCCGCATGTAATTCTGTAAAAAGGGTTCCAAACGGCAAATTCTTGTTGACTAAAAACGAAATTTTTGAAAACAACAAAGTAGTTTCAGACGAAATTACGATTGATCAATTGTACCAAAAACCCAATAGCAAAATCTTAGGTATCCCTTTTTTCTTAGCAATACACAATTGGGCTAATCCAAATCCTGACTCAACTTACCAAGCCAAATTTAAAAAAGATCCTGAAAAATATGCCCGAATGTCAAAATGGCTGTCGGCCAAACAAGTAGACCAATTAGGCAAATCTTTTTGGTATCATGGTATTCATGATTTCTTGAAAAAAACAGGAGAAGCTCCTGTGATTTTTGATAAAACAAAAACAGAAAAATCAATTGCTCGATTGAAATATTTTTATTTCAACAAGGGATTTTTTGACGTAAAAGCTACTTTTTCTTTTGATAGTATTGGTTCCAAAAAAGCAAAAGTAAAATACGCTATTACACCTGGAAAACCTTACTTTATTGATTCTTTAAAAACCAGCATTACCACACCTGCATTAGATTCTCTATACAAGTCGGTTAAAAGTGCGTCTTTCGTACAAACTGGCAAACAATACAAAACAGAAGATTTCGAAAATGAAAGAAACCGTATCACGACTCATTTTAGAAACAATGGTGTGTATCACTTTCAGCCTAATGATGTCACTTTTGATATTGACACTATCAATAAACACAATAAAGCCAACATTGATTTAGCCATTGGCGATTACAGCTATCAAGATCAAGACTCCACCAGAACTACACCATTTAAAATATACAAAATAAGCAAAGTCAATGTGTTTACTGACTATTCAGCTTCTGATGCCGATGCAAAAATTACCGACAGTATTTCGTATAAAAACTTCAATTTGTATAGTAAGAAAAAATTAAAATACAAACCTTACGCTATTACCGACGCCATTTTTATTACCAAAGGAGGTTTGTTTTCGGATGCAAAAACAACTTTAACTAGTCGCTATTTGAGTAATCTTAAAGTGTTCAACTACCCTTCTATTTTGTATGAAATTGACAAAAAGGACTCCACTAACCAATCGCTTATCGCCAAGATTTATTTAACACCAAGAAAAAAATACAGCTTCGGACTTTCTTTTGACGCCACTCATTCCAACATTCAGACCTTTGGTATTGGGTTTAGCCCTTCTATTTCGATCCGAAATGTATTTAATGGAGCTGAAACATTACAATTTTCTGGACGTGCTAATATGGGATCTTCTAAAGATTTTGCCAATCCTAACAATGTATTTTTCAATACATCTGAATACGGATTGGATTTAAAACTAAGTTTCCCTAGAATGGTAATACCATTTAATACCGAGCGAATCATTCCAAAAAGCATGATACCTACTACTACGATAAACACTGGTTTTTCAACTCAAAAAAACATTGGGTTAGACAAAGAGAATTTCACCGGTGCTATCACCTATAATTGGACCCCTAAAAAAAATAACACGGCTCGTTTTGATCTTTTCAATGTCCAATTTGTTAGAAATTTGAATCCACAGAATTATTTCAATGTGTACAAATCTTCTTATACTGCTTTGAATACTTTAGCAAAAAACCCGAATTACACTTTAGACCCAACCTATCTTGATACCAATGGGAATTTAATTATTGAAAAAGGGACCGAAGGTTTTATGAATAACGTCTTGAACGGCACAATTCCTACAACTACTAGTGATTATTCAAGTGTAAAAAGCATAGAAGAAAGAAAAACAAGGCTTACAGAAAACGACTTTATCTTAGCCACCAGCTTTAGTTTTACTAAGACAACAAAAAAAGAGTTAACGGATACCAATTTCCATCTTTTTAAAGCCAAAATCGAATCGGCTGGTTCTATTTTATCTTTGTTTGCCAATACCGCCAACCTACCTAAAAAGTCGGATGGCAAATATGAAATTTTCAATTTGGAATATTCTGAATACATTAAAACCGAATTTGATTTTATTAAACTTTGGGATTTATCTCGAGAAAAAGTCTTCGCAGTTAGGAGCTTTTTTGGTATTGCGATTCCGTTTGGAAATTCAAAAAGTATTCCTTTTTCGAGAAGTTACTATTCTGGGGGTTCCAATGATAACAGGGGTTGGCAACCTTATAGTTTAGGCCCAGGAAGCACCGGTGGAGTCAACGATTTTAACGAAGCCAATATGAAAATTGCTTTGAGTAGTGAATTCCGATTCAAGATTTTAGGCAGTCTTAAAGGAGCCTTATTTGCCGATGCAGGAAATATTTGGAACGTACTAGATAACACTGAAGATGCGAAAGCTAAATTTACTGGAATCAAAGATTTAGAATATATCGCACTGGGTTCTGGTTTTGGTTTACGATACGATTTAAGTTTTTTTGTAGTTCGTTTTGACCTAGGATTTAAGACCTATAACCCTGCTTACGAAAGCGGAAGCAGATGGCTAAAAGATTATAATTTTGCGCGCTCTGTATTAAATTTTGGGATAAATTATCCTTTCTAATGCTAATTAATTCTTATTTTTGCGGTCTAAAAACTAAAAACAACTTAAAATAATTACAATGGCACACAACATCAAACCAGGCGTAGCAACGGGAGATCAAGTACAAGAGATCTTCAATTATGCAAAAGAAAAAGGTTTTGCACTTCCTGCAGTAAACGTTACTGGATCAAGTACAATCAACGGAGTTCTTGAAACAGCTGCAAAATTAAACGCACCAGTTATCATTCAGTTTTCTAATGGTGGAGCGCAATTTAACGCAGGAAAAGGATTATCTAATGCAGGTGAAAAAGCAGCTATCGCTGGTGGAATTGCTGGAGCACTTCATATTCATACTTTAGCAGAAGCTTACGGAGCAACTGTAATTTTACATACTGACCACTGTGCAAAAAAATTATTGCCTTGGATTGACGGTTTGTTAGATGCTTCAGAAAAACATTTTGCTGCAACAGGAAAACCATTATTTTCTTCTCACATGATTGACTTATCAGAAGAGCCTATCGAAGAAAATATCGAAATCTGTAAAGAATATTTAGCTCGTATGAGTAAAATGGGAATGACATTAGAAATCGAATTAGGAATCACTGGTGGTGAAGAAGATGGTGTAGACAACTCTGATGTAGATAGTTCAAAATTATACACTCAACCAGAAGAAGTAGCCTTCGCTTACGAAGAATTATCAAAAGTAAGTCCTAAATTTACTATTGCTGCTGCTTTTGGAAACGTTCACGGGGTTTACAAACCAGGTAACGTAAAATTAACTCCGAAAATCTTGAAAAATTCTCAAGACTTCGTTCAAAACAAATACAATACAGGAGCTAATCCAGTAGATTTCGTTTTCCACGGTGGATCAGGTTCTACTTTAGAAGAAATTAGAGAAGCTATCGGATATGGTGTTGTTAAAATGAACATCGATACTGATTTACAATTTGCTTACACAGAAGGAATCCGTGATTATATGGTTAAAAACATTGACTACTTGAAATCACAAATTGGTAACCCAGAAGGTGCTGATGTTCCAAACAAGAAATATTACGATCCAAGAAGATGGGTACGTGAGAGCGAAGTTACATTCAACACAAGATTAGAGCAAGCTTTTGCTGACTTGAACAATGTAAATACTCTATAAGAATTGACAAATTGCGAATTGCGAAATGATTTCGTAATTCGCAATTTATAATTTATAATTATATCAATATGGCTTGGTTTAAAAGACAGGAAAAAGGAATCACTACTCCTACCGAAGAAAAAATGGATGTTCCAAAAGGTCTTTGGTACAAATCTCCAACAGGAAAAATTATTGATGCAGAGGAATTAGCACGTAACTTATACGTAAGTCCTGAAGATGATTTTCATGTTCGAATTGGAAGTGAAACTTATTTCGAAATTTTATTCGACAACAATGAATTCACTGAGTTGGATAAAAACATGACTTCAAAAGATTCATTACATTTCGTTGATACCAAAAAATATTCAGATCGTATAAAAGACGTTACTTCTAAAACTAAACTGAATGACGCTGTACGAACAGGAGTTGGAAAATCTAAAGGAAAAGACTTAGTCGTTTGCTGTATGGATTTTGCCTTTATCGGAGGGTCTATTGGAGGAGTTGTAGGTGAAAAAATCGTAAGAGGTATTGATCACGCTATCAAGCACAAAATGCCATTCGTAATGATTTCAAAATCAGGTGGAGCGCGTATGATGGAAGCTGCATTCTCTTTAATGCAATTGGCTAAAACATCTGTAAAATTAGTTCAGCTAGCTGAAGCTAAATTACCTTATATCTCTCTTTGTACTGATCCAACAACAGGAGGAACTACTGCTTCTTACGCTATGTTAGGAGATATCAACATCTCTGAGCCTGGTGCTTTAATTGGTTTTGCAGGGCCTCGTGTAGTTAGAGACACTACTGGTAAAGATTTGCCAGAAGGTTTTCAAACTGCTGAATTTCTTTTAGAACATGGTTTCTTAGACTTTATCACGCCAAGAAAAGAATTGAAAGACAATATTAATTTGTATATCGATTTGATTCAAAACAACGATATTAGATAAATAAAAAATCCCGAATTAATTCGGGATTTTTTTATGCTTATAATGGAATGTTTTATTTATTACATTCCTGTTCGGATCGCTTCTACAGGATCTAATTTGGAAGCTGTGATTGCAGGCAAAATTCCAGAGATCAATCCTATTAATGCAGCCAGTCCTGTTCCTAAAAACACATTACTCATACTCAATACAAACTCGAAGTCCAGCGCTTTAGTAAGCACTACAGAGATAATCCAAACCAAGAACAAGCCAACAGCTCCACCAATTACAGAAAGAATAACCGCTTCGAATAAAAATTGGAATAAGATGAATCGGTTTTTAGCACCTAAGGATTTTTGAATTCCAATTAAATTGGTTCTTTCTTTAACTGAAACAAACATAATATTGGCAATTCCAAAACCGCCCACCAGCAATGAGAAACCACTAATAATCCACCCTACCACATTCATTTGACCTACAATTCCATCAATTAAATCAGTAAATCCAGACAATACATTAATAAAGAAATTGTCGATTTCATCCGTTTTCATCCCACGATAATTTCGCAGCTTCTGACTTAGTTCAGCTTTAAAAGCATCCATATCAATCCCTTTTTGAGGCTTAATTAAAATCACTGGAGTCATTGCATCATTATTATCTCCATACATTCGTCTTAAGAAATTAACTGGAATAAAAACAGAAGTATCATTGCTGTCTCCAAACATTCCCGCTCCTTGTTTTTTCAAAACACCTATAACTGAAAAACGTTGTCCGTACAACCGAATATCTTTCCCAATTGGATTGCTATCTTCAAAAAGGTTTTGTGCAATTTCGTTTCCTAAAACAATAACGGCAGCTCCTGAGTTGGATTCCGATTCATTATAAAATCGACCCTCGTCAAATTCCAAACCTTGAATATCAATAAATTCATGAGAAACAGGAACTACATTAACGTCGCTTACTGAAGCCGATTGGTATTTTAACGATTCTCTCTTGACAAAAAGTTGAAATCCCATTTGATCCAAATCATTCATGGAATTTTTTAAATATTCGTATTCATCGTATTTTACATTTGGAAATTGTTCCCTTTTCCATTGCGGAATTTCGGATGGACCAAAAGAAAATCGCATTAAATAAATAGTGTTTTTATCTAAACTACTCAAGTCTTTTTTGATTTTTTTGTCCAATGAATCTACCGCAGCAAGCACTGCGATGATAGAAAAAATACCAATGGTAACTCCCAACAAAGAAAGCAAAGTCCTTAGTTTATTATTTCGCAGGGCATTCATTGCAAAGCCAAAACTCTCTTTTAATAATCGAAGATATACCAGCATATTATTCTCTTTTGTATCAATGTAAAATTGAGCAAATTTTATTCAAAAACCTAATAAAAAAAGTCTCCTTCATAAGTATTCATTTTTAGTAGAATGTTACAGCATTCGAATGAAATTTATAATCAAAAAAAAACTATTTTTGCACTTTATAATTTTAACTACACAATGAGCACAACTAAATCTATTCAATCTGCATTAATTTCAGTATTTTCAAAGGACGGTCTTGAACCAATTGTAAGAAAATTGCATTCTCAAAATGTAACCCTTTATTCTACAGGAGGAACAGAAGACTTTATCAAAAACTTAGGCATTCCGGTAATTCCTGTTGAAGATGTAACTTCTTACCCATCTATCCTTGGAGGAAGAGTAAAAACATTACACCCAAAAGTTTTTGGAGGAATCTTAAACCGTCAAGATAATGAAAGTGATGTGCAACAAATGAAAGAATTTGATATTCCTCAAATTGATTTAGTGATTGTTGATTTGTATCCTTTTGAAAAAACAGTAGCTTCAGGTGCTAGCGAAGCAGATATCATTGAAAAAATTGATATCGGTGGAATTTCATTGATTCGTGCTGCTGCAAAAAACTTCAAAGACACTGTAATTGTGGCTTCGGTTGACGACTATAGTTTGTTTTTAGATATGATTACCAATCAAAATGGTGCTACTACATTAGAAGACAGAAAACTTTTGGCAACCAAAGCATTTCACGTTTCATCACATTATGACGGTGCAATCTTCAACTATTTTAATACTGACGAAACTATTTATAAAGAAAGTATAGCTGACGGTCAAGTATTGCGTTATGGCGAAAATCCGCACCAAAAAGGATTTTTCTTTGGTGAATTTGACAAAATGTTCAACAAAGTTCACGGAAAAGAATTGTCATACAATAACCTTCTTGACGTAGATGCTGCTGTGAATTTAATTAATGAATTCAAGAATGACGGACCAACTTTTGCTATCCTCAAACACAACAATGCTTGCGGATTAGCTACCAGAAAAACGATTAGTGAAGCGTATTTAGCTGCCTTAGCTTGCGACCCAACATCGGCTTTTGGAGGAGTTTTAATTGCTAATGCAAAGATTGACGTAGCTACAGCAACAGAAATCAACAAATTATTCTGTGAAGTAGTTATTGCTCCTGCATTTGATACAGAAGCCATCGCTATTTTAGAAGAAAAGAAAAATAGAATTATTTTAGTTCAAAACGAAGTAGCTTTACCTCAAAAACAAGTTCGTACTTGTTTGAACGGAATACTAGTTCAAGAAAGAAACAATATTACAGATACAAAAGAAGATTTAAAAACCGTTACCTTAACTGCTCCAACAACTCAAGAAGTTGAGGATTTGATTTTTGCTTCCAAAGTATGTAAAAATACCAAATCAAACACCATTGTTTTTGCTAAAAACGGAACATTGATCTCATCTGGAACTGGACAAACTTCAAGAGTAGATGCTTTGATGCAAGCGATTGACAAAGCCAATGCTTTCGGTTTCGACTTACACGGAGCGTCAATGGCAAGTGATGCTTTCTTCCCTTTTCCTGATTGCGTTGAGCTAGCCAAAAAAGCAGGAATCACAGCTGTAATTCAACCAGGAGGTTCAATAAAAGACCAATTGAGTATCGATTATTGCAATGAAAATAAATTAGCAATGGTATTTACAGGAACACGTCATTTTAAACATTAATTTGTTTAACTTTGCTTGTTAGATAATATTAAAATTTAAACCCCGCATAAGCTTATGGGATTTTTTGATTTCATGACCGAGGATATCGCAATCGACCTTGGTACCGCAAATACACTGATTATTCACAACGATAAAGTTGTTATAGATAGTCCTTCGATAGTAGCTAGAGACAGAGTCTCTGGTAAAATCATCGCAGTTGGTAAAGAAGCCAACATGATGCAAGGAAAAACTCACGAAAACATTAAGACAATTAGACCTCTTAAAGATGGTGTAATTGCAGACTTTGATGCGTCAGAGAAAATGATTAATATGTTTATTAAGAGTATTCCAGCATTAAAGAAAAAAATGTTTACGCCTGCTCTTCGAATGGTGGTTTGTATTCCTTCTGGAATTACCGAAGTAGAGATGCGTGCGGTAAAAGAATCTTGTGAAAGAGTAAATGGTAAAGAAGTGTATTTGATTCACGAACCAATGGCTGCGGCAATCGGTATTGGAATCGACATTATGCAACCAAAAGGAAATATGATTGTGGATATTGGTGGTGGAACAACCGAAATTGCTGTAATAGCACTTGGAGGTATTGTTTGCGACAAATCAGTAAAAATTGCTGGAGACGTTTTTACCAATGACATTATTTATTACATGCGTACTCAACACAACTTATTTGTTGGAGAAAGTACAGCTGAAAAAATTAAAATTCAAATTGGAGCCGCTATAGAAGATTTAGAAACTGCTCCAGAAGACATGTCGGTTCAAGGACGTGACTTGTTAACTGGAAAACCAAAACAAGTAGAAGTTTCTCATCGTGAAATCGCTAAAGCTTTGGATAAATCTATCCAACGTATTGAAGATGCTATCATGGAAACTTTATCTCAAACACCTCCTGAATTAGCTGCTGATATTTATAATACAGGAATCTACCTTGCAGGTGGAGGTTCGATGTTGAGAGGGCTTGACAAACGTATCTCGTTGAAAACTGATTTGCCTGTTTATATTGCAGAAGATCCTTTAAGAGCAGTTGTAAGAGGAACTGGTATGGCACTTAAAAACATCAATAGATTTAAAAGCATCTTGATCAAATAGTCCTTTTCTAAAGAGAAGTCATAAATAATACATTTAAGAAATGCAGCAAATATTTAATTTTATATTTAAAAACAGTAATCGCTTACTGTTTTTGCTGCTTTTGGGTATTTCGTTAACTCTTACCATTCAATCGCATTCTTTTCATAGAAGCAAAGTCATTAGCTCTGCTAATTTCTTAAGTGGAGGGGTATATGAACAACTTAGTGAATTTGACGAATACTTGAATTTAAAATCACAGAACGAAGCTTTAGCTCAAGAAAATGCTACTCTAAAAAGTATCTTGTTCAATAAAAAAGATACTACAGTTGCTAGAAAACTAGATAGTATAAAAGGAGTAAAATCAAGTGATATTATAGTTTCAAGAGTAATACATAACTCTTACAATGTATACGAAAACTATTTGACTCTAAATTCAGGAGAATTACAAGGTGTAAAACCAGATATGGGGGTAATTAATAGTTTAGGAATTGTAGGTATCGTAGATAACACCTCCCCTCATTATGCCACTGTAGTTAGTATCCTGAACAAAAAATCACAAATCAATGCTAAAGTTAAAAAATCAAATCACTTTGGTTCTTTAATTTGGAATGGAAAAAGTACTGGATTTGTTCAATTGATTGACGTGCCTAGATTAGCTTCGGTTAGAAAAGGTGATACTATTGTAACAGGTGGACAATCTGTTATCTTCCCTGAAAACATTAACATTGGAACCATTGAAAAAGTATATATTGACAATCAAACCAACTATTATACTTTAGATGTAAAGCTGTTTAATGACATGACTAACTTAGGACATGTTTATATCCTGAAAGGGAAAGATCGTAAAGAAATTATGAATCTAGAAAAAAGAGAAAACGATGAATAGTAGTTTGTTTTTGAATATTTTCAGATTTGTGACTCTGCTAGCCATTCAAATTATTGTTTTCAATAATATTAATTTATTTGGTTTCATAAGTCCGTTTCCTTACATCCTATTTATCATTTTATATCCCGTAAACGGAAACAAGTCTGGATTATTAATTGCCAGTTTCTTACTAGGAATAATTTTAGATATGTTTAGTAATTCAGGAGGAATACACACCACTGCTTGTCTTACATTAGCATATTTTAGACCTGCTATATTTAAGTTTGCGTTTGGAGTAAGTTACGAATACCAAACTATAAAGCTAAATGATGTACTAACACCTGAACGATTCTCGTTCATATTGGTATCCGTACTTATCCATCATTTAACTCTATTTATTTTAGAAGCATTTCAATTCAGTTTCTTTTGGGACATTCTAATACGAACCATTCTAAGTAGTGTACTTACTATTGCGATTTGTATAATCATCATCTACTTAATTAAGCCAAACAAACGATGAGAAAAGTATTGCTGCCTACCTTAATACTTGTTGCAGCATCATTGCTGGTATTACGAATTTTTTATCTACAAGTTATTGATGATTCATTTAAACTGAAATCTGATAATAACGCCATCAAGATAAAATACGACTACCCAGAGAGAGGCTATATCTATGATAGAAATGGGAAATTATTAGTTTCCAATCAGGCTTCTTATGACATCATGGTCATTCCAAGAGAAATTAAAAAATTAGACACAATCGAATTTTGCGAGTTACTCGATATTACCAAAGAAGATTTCATCAAAAAAATTGAAAAAGCAAAAATTTACAGCCCAAGACTACCTTCTGTATTTTTATCACAGTTAAATAAAGTTGAATTTGCGGCCTTCCAAGAAAAAATCAGAAAGTTTGAAGGTTTCTATTTCCAAAAACGTTCTTTGCGTGATTACGAAGTAAATTATGGAGCCAATGTTTTTGGTTTTATCACACAAGCTGATGAAAATCTTGTTGCCAAAAACCCGTATTACAACAGTGGAGATTTAATTGGAAAACAAGGTGTTGAGCAAAGTTATGAGGAAATTTTACGAGGAATTAAAGGGGTAAAATACATTCAAAAAGACAAATACAACAGAGAAATAGGCACCTTTAAGGAAGGAAAATACGATACCATTGCGGTACAAGGAGAAGATATCAACTTAACCATTGATGCCGAACTTCAAAAGTATGGGGAAGAATTAATGATTAATAAACGAGGTGGAATTGTAGCCATTGAGCCTAAAACCGGAGAAATTTTAGCATTGGTAACCGCGCCTTCTTACGATCCTTCTATTTTAGTTGGAAGACAGAGGTCAAAAAATTACACCAAATTATATCGTGATTCTATTGCAAAACCATTGTACGACAGAGGTCTTTTAGCTGAATATCCTCCAGGATCGCCTTTCAAAATCATGACGGGATTAGTCGCCTTACAAGAAGGTGTAATTAATGAACAAACTAGTGTTGTATGTAATCACGGATTTAGTTATGCTAGAGGTCGTTTTATGCGTTGCCACTGTCATGGAGGAGTGCTACAATTACACCGTGGTATTTACGAATCCTGTAATGCTTTTTTTGGAACAGCTTATATGAAAACCATCAATAAGTACGTGAAACCTGGTTACGCAGTGGATGTGTGGAGTAATCATGTGAAAAGCTTTGGTTTAGGAAAATTTATGGGCTATGATTTACCTACAGGAAGAAAAGGAAATATTCCTGATTCTAAAATGTATAAAAAGATATATCCTAATGGCGGTTGGAGAAGTACCGCAATTGTATCTAATGCGATTGGTCAAGGAGAAGTCTTGATGACACCTATTCAGTTAGCCAATATGATGGCAACTGTAGCCAATCAAGGGTATTATTATACTCCTCACATCATTAAAAAAATCGAAGGAAGAAAAATCGACACAAAATTTACAACCAAACATGTTACAACTATCAATAAAAAATACTTCAAACCAATAATTGAAGGGTTATTTGATGTGTATAATTTTGGAACAGCCTACGCCTTAAAGGCAGAGGGAATTGACATTTGTGGAAAAACTGGAACCGCAGAAAATTTTGCTAAAATTGGCGGTAAAAGAGTTCAGTTGGAAGACCACTCTATATTTGTGGCTTTTGCACCAAAAGATAATCCTAAAATAGCACTTGCTGTAATGGTAGAAAATGGTGGATTTGGAGCAACCATTGCAGGACCAATTGCTACTTTAATGATAGAAAAATTCATTCGCAAAAAAATTACAAGAACAGACTTAGAAACTCGAATATTAAATAAAAGTTTACAAGGTCAATATGCAAAATTAGGTGGACTATCCGAATCAGTGAAAGCAGAAATGAAAAAACAAGATTCGATTTTACAAAGTAAAATGAACCCTCCTAAGATTAAAAAAGACACGATTAAGTCCAACAACAAAGTGACTCGTTAATAATGAAATCGCCATTAACAAGAAGTTGCAAGCAAACGCCTATAGTAAAAAGCGATACCATATGTTACCGCTAAAAAATAGAATTTAAACATATGAAAAATCAAAGTATAACAAACAACCTCGACTGGATATGCGTAATTATTTATAGCGTATTAGTATTATTGGGTTGGCTCAACATTTATTCTTCTTCGTTATCTTCTATGGAAGGAACTTCTGAGAAACAATTTATTTTTATTGCGTTGACCATTCCCTTAATTTTTGTTGTCCTTTTCGTTGATGGTAAATTCTACGAAAAATATGCATCTATCATTTTTGGTGTTTCCTTACTCTCTTTAATTGGACTTTTTGCAGTGGGTAAAACCATCGCAGGACAACGCTGTTGGTATGGCTTTGGGAGTTTTACCTTACAACCTTCTGAGTTTGCAAAAGCGGCGACTGCTTTGGCTCTAGCCAAATATCTAAGTGACAGTCAAATAAATTTAAAAGATACCAATCGACAAATTCAGGCCTTAGCCATAGTTCTGTTACCTGTACTTTTAATATTACCTCAACCAGACCCTGGAAGTGCATTAATTTACAGTGCTTTCTTCTTGGTTTTGTATCGCGAAGGACTTCCTTCTTGGTATATATGGACCGGCTTCTCTGCTATCCTCCTATTTGTTTTAACCTTGATTTTACAACCACAATATGTTATCCTATTAGCGCTATTGGTCATTGTGTTTATCCATTTCAAATCAAGAATGGCTGATCGAAATATTGTACTCAGCGGAATCTTATTTGCCTTGATTTCTGGATTTGTTCTATCTGTAAATTATGTTTTTACACACGTTTTCAAACAACACCACAGAGACCGTTTTAATATATTATTGGGGAAATCAGTAGATATGAAAGGAATTGGATACAATACCAATCAATCTGAAATTGCTATTGGCTCAGGCGGCTGGTTTGGTAAAGGTTTCTTAGAAGGTACTCAAACCAAAGGAGGATTTGTACCTGAACAACATACCGATTATATTTTTACTACAGTTGGTGAAGAATGGGGATTTTTTGGTTCTCTAGTTGTAATTGCACTATTCGTTACCTTATTTCTTCGTGTCATTTACTTAGCCGAAAGACAAAAAACTAAATTTAGCCGTGTGTATGGCTATTGTGTTGCTGGAATTCTATTTATTCACTTCTTTGTAAATATTGCTATGGTGGTGGGTATTTTCCCAACTATCGGAGTGCCTCTTCCATTCTTTTCTTATGGTGGATCAGGACTATGGGGATTTACTATTTTACTTTTTATCTTCTTAAAAATGGATGCCAACAAAGTAAACGAATGGTAATTTGTTGCATTACTATATAAATAAGAAAGCCCTCAATTGAGGGCTTTCTTATTTGTGCATTTACTAGATTATGATTTTACTAGTTTATTACTTTTTAACTTGGCATCCATTGGTTTCTTTGCCACAGCTTTTGATTGCAAATCGTCTAATACATTTAACGCTTCTTCCACGTAAATATCTTTGGATAACGATTCATGCCAACGATCTCTTTTCTCTTTCAAAGCACTATCTTTTGCCATTACTTCTGATTCGTAAGGCAAAGAACTAAACTTCAAATTGTTTTTATAGTTCTGAAGTGGCTTGTATTTTTTTGCTTTCTCTTCAATTTGTTTTTGCGCCAATTTGAATTTATCAATATTCAAGCTATACACATAATCTTCACTACGACTATCAATCCATTTTGCATTATCTTCTACCAACTGGAATTGTGCATTTTGAGCGATTCTGTTTTTACTATTTGCAATCGCTTGATTGAAGTTTTTATTATTTGTCCAAACACCGTATTGAGCTGGATCAATTTTATCCCATGGCATGGCATTATGCACATCGCGTTCTCCCATTTTTAAGTAAGCATAACGATCTGGCATAACCACATCACTACTAACACCTTCTAATTGAGTTGAACCACCATTGATTCTGTAGAATTTTTGAGTAGTTGTTTTTAAAGCACCTAAATCCCCCGCAGAACTAGAACGTACAAATTGATTCAAATCAATTACATTTTGCACGGTTCCTTTACCATAAGTTTGTTTACTACCAATAATGATTCCGCGTTTGTAATCTTGAATAGCCGCTGCTAAAATTTCCGAAGCTGAGGCAGAAAAACTATTCACCATAATTACTAAAGGTCCATCCCACTCAATTTTTTTATCTCTATCATACAATACTTCTTTTCTTTTTCCCGCAGATTTGATTTGTACAATTGGTCCCTCTTCGATAAATAAACCAGCAATATCTACTACAGTTGACAAAGAGCCTCCACCATCATCACGAACGTCTAATACAATTCCGTTCACCCCTTCTTTTTTCAAACGAGAGACTTCTAAAGCAATATCTTTCCCTGCATCTCTACCATCTTTATTTTCAAAATCAATGTAGAATTTTGGCAAATAAATCACTCCATATTTTAATCCGTTTTTCTCAACAATACTCGATTTGGCATACGTTTCTTCAATCTCTACAATATCACGAATGATTGAAATTACTTTAATAGTACCATCTACTTTTTTTACTGTAAGACGCACCTCAGTACCTTTTGGGCCTTTGATTTTCTTCACTACATCATCTAATCGCATCCCAACCACATCAACAGCTTGTTGATTGCCTTGAGCCACTTTAATCACAACATCGCCTGCTTCTAGTTGCTTACCTCTCCAAGCAGGACCTCCTGAAATCAATTCAGAAATTTCAGTATAGTCATTTTTCTTTTGCAAACGCGCGCCAATTCCTTCTAGTTTCCCACTAATACTCACATCAAAACGTTCTTTTTCTTCTGGTGCTAAGTAATTTGTATGCGGGTCAAAACGCGCTGTAATCGTATTTAAATACACTGAGAAATAATCATTCCTATCTAAATCTTTAATAAAGCCAAAATACTCGTCCAAAGATTTTACTGAACTCTCTCTTGTATCTTTTTCTAATTCTTCAAAAGTTTTTACTTTACCTGCATCAGCAGCAACCTCTTTCTTTACTTGATTAGCATTTTCTTGAAAAGCAGCGTCTGGATTCACTGGTGCCGCTGCTTCTTTTAAATCTTTATCTACTTTGCCATTATTCTCCTGAATTTCCAAACGATCTACTAAAGAGGACAACGTTGATAGTTTAATTTGTTTACGCCATCTTTCCGTCAACTCCGTAGCATTTTTAGCATACGGCATTTTTTCATAATTGGTGTTGAATGATTCATCGACTTTATAATCAAATGGCTGACTCAAAACTGATTTGTAAATGGCTTTGCTTTCCTCCATACGTTTCATCAATCGAGTATACGTCAAATCAAAGAACGTCAAATCTTTGTTTTGTAATTCGTCGTCCAATTCCAATTCGTATTTTGAAAACTCATCAATATCCGATTGCAAGAAAAAACGTTTGGATGGATCTAAAGCTTCTAAATAATCTTTATATACTCCCTTTGAAAACTCATCATCCATAGTCACAGGACTGTAATGCCCTTTCTCAAGAACAAAAGTCAGTAACTCTAACAGTAACTTATCTTTGTCTGGATCAGTTGAATTAGCATAATTTGACTTGAAAGCCAACAATGATAATGATAAGAAGGTGACAACTAAGAGTATTTTATAGTTTCTTTTCATAAAGGTAATAATAGTA
>ERZ650310.34-NODE-34-length-38970-cov-9.627110_pt1 | contig 38970 bp, 54 predicted proteins | sample MGYA00376246_ERZ650310 | MGnify/ENA primary metagenome ERZ650310 (study PRJEB26733, sample SAMN07839286) | wastewater metagenome | biome: small river; feature: stream; material: water | place: USA: North Carolina | collected 2016-03-01 ...
ACGCTCTTCCGATCTGTGTTTTTTTTGCGCGCGCAGGTTTCCGGGGCAAAATTCGCGCACCACTTCGGGGGATTTTCGATGGCGAACGGGTCGCGGGGCCCACTGGCTCAGCCGGATCTGCTCAAGGCACTGCGCGGCAACCCGGGCAAGCGGCCGCTCAATCTCGACGACGGCGTCAACCCTGCAGTCCTCGCGCCGGATCCGCCGGCATGGCTCAACGCCGACGCCCTGGTCGAGTGGGAGCGCGTCACCGACGAGCTGCTCGAGCTGGGCCTCGTCGCCGAGATCGACCTCGCAAGCCTGGCGACTTACTGCCAGACGTGGGGCGACCTCTGCGAAATGGAGCGGGCCTGGGCCGAACAGCGCCGGCAGCTGCTCGACAAGACCGGCGGCAAGGCGGCCGCGGTCACGATGCACATGCACGTCATCACGCAGCCGTCAGGGCAGAAGCGGGCGAACCCGTTCTATGAGCGGATCCGCGAGCTGCGCCTCGACCTCGACCGCCTGGTGCGCAACTTCGGCGGCAACCCTGCAGCGCGCTCGCGCGTCCAGGCTTCGACCGACTTCCAGGATGGCGACGTCGACCGCGACGGTGCGCCAGCTGCTGCAGCACCCCGGGCCACCGCCGAGATCAAGACCTTCCGCAGCTTCAAGTGAGCACCCCCCCCCTGTCAGGGGCTGATGATCTCGGCGCCCGCCCCCTGTCGGACGACCCGGATCTCCGCTACTGCCAGCGCGCCGAGGCCTACGCGCGGCGGGTAGTCATCGGCGCCGAGGTAGCCGGCAAGCTGGAGATCGCGGCCTGCGCGCGCTTCCTGCGAGATCTCGACAGGACCGACACCGAGGACTTCCCCTACCGGCTCGACATCGCGGCCGCCGGCCGGGCCTGCCAGTTCGTCGAGCTGCTCAAGCACACAAAAGGCAAGTGGGCCAGGCCGCAGATCGTCGACGGCCAGATCTACCTGCCGACGATCGTCCTTGAGGACTGGCAGTGCTTCGTGCTGGTGAACCTGTTCGGCTGGCTCCACGTCGTCACCGGCCTCCGGCGCTTCCGGCGCATGTACCTGGAGGTAGCGCGCAAGAACGCGAAGAGCACGCTCGCCGCGGGAATCGCCCTCTACATGCTGGTGGCCGACAACGAGCCAGGCGCCCACGTCTTCGCGGCGGCCACCACCGGCGATCAGGCGCGGCTGGTCTTCGACGATGCGCGCAACATGGCCAAGAAGGACCGCAGCTTCCGCGAGCGGTTCGGCGTGCTGGTCGGGGTGCACGACATCACCGCCCCCGACTCCGTCTCGACGATGCGCTGCCTCAACGCCGAGGCCTCGACGCAGGACGGCCTGAACATCCACTGCGCCATCATCGACGAGCTGCACGCGCACAAGACGCGCAAGCTCTTCGACGTACTCAACGACGCGACCGGCGCGCGCGATCAACCGCTGATCGTGATGATCACCACCGCCGGCACCGACCGCGCCGGCGTCTGCTACGAACAGCGCACCTACACCGTCAAGCTACTGCAGGGCCTCGAAGGCTTCCAGGACGAAAGCTGGTTCGGCCTGATCTACACGCTCGACGGCGTGGGCGAGAAGGGCGGCGACGACTGGCAGGATCCGCGCAACTGGCGCAAGGCGAACCCTAACCTCGGCGTCTCGGTTCACTTCGACGACCTGGAGCGCGCGGCACGCAAGGCCGCGGCCCTGCCGTCGTCACAGGCGAACTTCTTCACCAAGCGGCTCAACGTCTGGGTGCACAGCGACCAGGCCTGGATGCCTCCGTCGGAGTGGGAGCGATGCGCCCGGCCCGGCCTGGTGCTGGCCGACGTCGATCATCTGCCGTGCGTCATCGGCCTCGACCTCGCCTCGAAGATCGACATCGTCGCGAAGGCCCGGCTCTTCTACGATGCCGACGCGCTCACTTACTTTCTCGTCTGCAGGTTCTACCTGCCGGAGCGCGCGCTCGAAGCCAGCTCGAACGCTCAATATGACGGCTGGCGCCGGGACGGCTGGCTCACCGTGACCGACGGCGAAGTTTCCGACTTCGACCTGATCGAGAGCGAGATCGAGGACGACCTCGGGATCCTGCAGGTGGTCGCCGTCGGGTATGACCCCTGGCAGGCGGCCCAGATGGCGAACAGCCTCAAGGGCAAGGGCGCCCCAATGGTCGAAGTGCCGCAGCGCGTCGCCACGTTGTCCGAGCCGATGAAGCTGCTGCAGGCGCTGGTGCTTCAGCAGACGCCAGGCGCCCCCCGGCTGGTGCACGACGGGAACCCCGTGCTCGCCTGGATGGTGTCCAATGTCGTCTGCCACCTCGACGCGAAAGAGAACGTGTACCCCCGCAAAGAGCGGCCGGAGAACAAGATCGACGGGGCCGTCGCGGCGATCATCGCGATGAACCGATGGGTCGCCGAGGCGCCCCCTGTCAGTCTCGACGTCGACGACGTCATCTATGTGGGGTGATCCATGCGAGGCCTTCGACACTTTCTCGGCGCGATCTGGAATGGCACCGATGGCCAGGCCGCACGCCAGCAGCTGCTGACCGAAGCGCGCAGCTTCACGTCTCCCGAGAACCCGTCGACCAGCCTCGACGATCCGGCGCAGTGGCTGATCGAAGGGCTCGGCGGTGGATCCACCAGGACCGGCGTGCAGGTCACGCCCACCACCGCGATGACGCAGTCGGCGGTCTTCGCGTGCGTGCGCAACATCGCGGAGGACATGGCCGTCCTACCGCTGCACGTCTTCGGCACCGACAAGAAAAAGCTCGTCGACGATCCGGTCTATGCGCTGCTGCACGACCAGCCGAACCCGCTGCAGACCTCGTTCACCTGGCGCCAGATGGCCGGCTCGCATGTCCAGCTGTGGGGCAACGCTTACAGCGAGATCGAGATCGACGGCGGCGGGCGCCCCCTGGGCTTCTGGCCCATCCCCCCCTGGCTCTGCGACCCCTACCTGATCGACGGCGGGCAGGACGTGGTCTACCGGGTGCAGCTGCCAGACCGCATCGTCTGGATCCCGTCCTATCGCATGCTCCACGTGCCGGGCATCGGCTTCGACGGCATCAAGGGCAAGGGCATGCTCTCATTCGCCCGCGAGGCGATCGGCCTGGGCCTGGCCGGCGAGCAGTACGGCTCGGCCTTCTTTGGCAACGCCTCGCGGCCGAGCGGTTACCTGAAGGTCCCGCCAACCGTGGCGAAGGAGAAGGCCCCCGACATCCTGAAGGAGTGGAACCGATCGAACCAGGGACTCGACAACGTCGGCCGCACGACGATGCTGCTGCAGGGCGCCGAGTGGCAAAAGATCGCGCTCACCAACGAAGAGGCGCAATTCACCGACCTCCGCAAGATGCAGATCACCGACATCGCGCGATTCTGGCGCATGCCGCCTTCGATGATCGGCGACCTCGAACGCAGCACCTTCGCCAACAACGAACAGCAGGCGCTGCAGTACGTCGTGCACACCCTCACCCCCTGGCTCGTGCGCTTCGAGCAGGAGTACAAGCGCAAGCTATTCGGCGGCCGCACCGACTACGCCAAGCACGCAGTGCAAGGCCTGGCGCGCGGCGACATGGCGGCCCGCACCCGCTACTACGCGACGGGTCGGCAATGGGGCTGGCTGTGCGTCGACGACATCCGAGAGCTGGAGGAACAGCCACCCCTGCCAGACGGCGCCGGCCAGGTCTACCTGCAGCCGGTCAACATGGCAGATGCGCGCGACCCCGTCGCGGGTGACAATCCAGGCGGCGCAAAGGAGCCGGGCGAGCAGATGCCAGGCACCCAGACCACCACCAACTAGGAGCCGTCGCCATGTCGCACCCCCTGCTGCCAACCCGTGAAACCCGGGTCTTCGGGGTCCAGGAGATCCGAGTCGTCGCCGCCGCGGCCGCCGGTGAGCCGACCAAGATCGTCGGCCATGCTGCAGTGTTCGGCCAGCTGTCGGAGGATCTCGGCGGCTTCCGCGAACAGATCCAGGCCGGCGCCTTCGCCGACGTGCTCACCAACGACGTGCGCGCCCTGGTCAATCACGACTCGAACCTGATCCTCGGCCGCACGAAGTCGGGCACCCTGCGACTCGCCGAGGACTCGACCGGCCTTGCCGCGGAGATCGCGCTCCCCGACACCAGCTTCGCCCGCGACTTGGTCGTCAGCATGGGCCGGGGTGACGTGACGCAGATGTCGTTCGCCTTCACCGTCGATCCCGAGGGCGAGACGTGGACGCGCGACGGCACCGGCCCCTGGATCCGCACGATCACCAAGGTCGCCCGGCTGTACGACGTCTCGCCGGTGACCTATCCGGCCTACCCCCAGACCGAGGCCGCGCTCCGCTCGCTCGACGTCTGGCAGCGCACCCACACCGCACCCCCTGCCCACCAGGTTGATGCAGAGCATCGGCGCATGCGTCTGCACCTGCGCGACCTTGAGGCTTTCACGGGATAGGGGCATCATGCGCCCGGCTGCAATCTCTCGCCGCACCACGCACAGCCCCGCCGGCGTGGACGGCTTCAAACCTGTCCACCGGCGGGGCACTCGATAGGAGATCGAACCATGGCTACCCTGCAACGACTGCTTGCCCTGCGGGCCGAGTACAACGCCGCGGTTAAAACCATCCGCGACATCAGCGAGAAGGCCGAAGGCGAAAAGCGCGGCCTCAACACCGACGAGCGCACCGCCTACGATGCGGCCACCGCCAACTGCGACGCGCTGAAGGAGCGCATCGTCCGCGCCGAGCGCGAGCTGTCCCTCGTTGCCGAGCAGACCACATCGAGCGGCGTGCACAGCCGCGGCGCCTTGACCGAAGACCGCGGCGCGACTACCGGCATGGACGACGATGACGACGACGACGACAACGCGCCGGCCGCGGTGCTGAAGCGCGAGCAGGACGCGAAGTTTCAGCGCGCCTTCCGCAAGGCCTTCGGCTCCTACATCCGCGGCGGCATGGACGAACTCACGCCACAGCAGCGCGCCATTTTCCAGCGCGCGAAGGGCACGATCGACGGCAAGCTGCTGCGCGACCTGTCGGTCGGCACGGCGGCCGCCGGCGGTTACACCGTGGCCCAGGCCTTCTATCAAAAGCTGATCGAAGCCCAGAAGGCCTTCGGCGGCATGGCCGAGGTCAGCCAGGTCATCACCACCGCGACCGGCGCGACGATGCCGATCCCGACCGAGTCCGACGTCACCAACGCCGCGACAATCGTCGGCGAAGGCGTCGCGGGCAATACCTCGGTCGACGCCACCTTCGGCGCGGTCAACATGGGCGCCTACATGTACCGCACGGTGGTGCGCGTCTCGCTGGAGCTGCTGCAGGACAGCGCCTTCGACGTCGAGGCCTACATCGCGCGCAAGATGGGGATCCGCTTTGCCCGCGGCAAGAATGCCCACTTCACCACGGGCGACGGCAGCGGCAAGCCGACCGGCATCACCGCCGCATCGGGCGGCGCGGCCACCGGCAAGACCGGCACCACCGGCCAGACCACGTCGGTGATCTTCAATGACCTGGTGGATCTCGAGCACAGCGTCGACCCCGCCTACCGCAAGGCCGCGCGCTGGATGCTGCACGACCTGTCGCTCAAGGTCATCAAGAAGCTGCTCGACTCGCAGAACCGCCCGATCTGGATGCCCGACTATGCGACGTCGGTCGGTGGTGGTTTCCCGGCGACCCTGCTGGGCTACCCCTACACGATCAACCAGGACATGCCGCAGATGGCGGCCAACGCGAAGTCGATCGCCTTCGGTGCCTTCGAGTACTACATGATCCGCGAGGTCATGGGCGTGATGATCCTGCGGCTCACCGAGCGTTTCGCCGACAACGGCCAGGTGGGCTTCATCGGCTTCGCCCGGGCCGACGGCAAGTATGTGAACGTGAACGACCCGATCAAGGTCTACGCGAACAGCGCCACCTGACCCAGACCGGCCCAGAAACCATCCGTTGAGGAACGACATGACGAAACAAGTCCGGATCGAAAACGCCGACACCAGCACCTGGCCCGTCCGCGTCACCGTGCAGCACAAGAACGAGGCCGGCGAGTGGGTCGATCAGCCCGGTCCTGTGCAGCTCGACCATCCCACGAAGATGATCGAGCAGTACCTGACGAGCCACCGCCGCCTGGTGATCGAGGAACGCCCGGCCGATCCGCCGCCCGCCTGATACCCCCGAGAGGGACCGGGCGCGCGCCCCCCTCGGTCCCGTGCAGGCGCGCCCCCTGGCTTCGGCCAGGGGCTGCAGGATCCACCGACCATCACCACCCTGACAGGAGCTATCCACATGGCAACAGCCAAGACCACCACGCCCGTCCGCGCGCTCGTCGATCTGCCGAAGTTCGGCGCCAAGTGCGGCCACCTGGCCAACGTGCCGGCCGACCAGGTCGAGCAGCTCAAGGCCGAGGGCGCGATCGACGACCACAAGGACGCTGTCGCCTACGCGCGCAAGGTTACGCCGGCGCCGACCGAAGACGCCGTCCTCGACGTCTGACCTTCAGCCATGCCCGCCGTCCTGCAAGTCACCGCCCCGTCGGGATACCCGGTCGACGTCACGACGGCGCGCGCTCACTGCAAGATCGACCTCACCGGCGACAGCGCGACAGACGCCGAGGTCACCAGCCTCATCACCGGCTGGATCTCGACCTTCACCCGCCTGGCCGAGACTGAGCTCGGCCGACCCATCCTCACGCGCGACTACGAGGCCGCGCTCGACTGCTTCCCGTCGGGCAAGCATGGCACGCAGATCCGCCTGATCTCCGGCGGGGTCACTGCCATCAGGTCGATCAAGTACACGCCACCGGCCGGCGGCGCGCAGGTCACCCTGTCGTCTGGCGCCTACGAACTCGACACCCGCGTCGAGCCGCCCATCGTCGCGCTGCTGCCCGACCAGGCCTGGCCAGAGACGCAGGCCCGCCGCAATGCCGTCGTCGTGCTGTTTACCGCCGGCTGGGCTAACGCCGCGGCAGTGCCCGACGAGGTCAAGACCTGGATCCTCGCGCACGTCGCCGACTCCAACCGCAACCGCGAGGCCTACGGTGAACGCGAGCTGCGCCCCCTGCCGTACCTGTCGAGCCTGCTCGACGGCCTGCGCGTCACCACCTTCGCCTGACCTGGAGCCACCACCATGACGATCCGCCTACTCTGCGACCGGCCCCCCTATCCGACCGGCGCGCTGCTCACTCTGACCGCTGCCGAAGAGACGTCACTCGTCGCGCAGAAGCTGGCCGACACGAACCTCACCGGCGGTTTCGTCTACACGCCGCCCAAGCAGATCAAGGTCGACGATCCGGTCAACCAGCTCAACCCGCAGCAGGTCGCCGGAGTTCAATCCCTGGTGTCAAAGGATGGGACTAGTGGCGTGTGGCGCCAGTTGCCCGCCTCGGGCGTCATCATGCGCGTCCGCATCACCGGCGCCGGAACAGTGTCGATGGACTCGGCGACGGGTGACCTGGGCACCGGCACGGTGACCTCTGCGGCCTACACCGCGACGGTGGCCGGCACGCAGATCGACGATTACGCATACCCGGGCGATGCTGCCCGATCCATCCGATTCACGTTGACCGGCACTGCTGCCGTGGAGGTGTACTGACATGGGCCTGCCTATCACTCCTGACAGCGAGCGCGCGGCGCAGCTTGTCCCCGACATCATCCGCGACCTGACCACGACGCGGCAAAAACGCCTGTACCCGAGCGGTGCGATGTGGATCAACCTCAGCTATCGGCTGTTGCCTGGAGCGACCCCCACCGCAAACCAAGCCGTCAAGGTGGTGGTCAACGCCACCAGCGATGCCGACGCGACCGGCAAGCTCGCTACCGATGGCTCTTTCATTCCGCTGTTTCAGGGCGATGACCTGACGCTGACGGCGCCGACCGGTTACCTCATCACCCGCGTGGATGTGGTAGCCGAGCAGGCGGTGGGCACCGAGAAGACGGCGCTTCGATTCCTGGCGGGGGTGTGACATGGGAAACCAACTGAAGATCGGTTCGATCAAGCCGGTTTTGTCTACTGGCTACATCGGCTTCTACCCATCGTTCCAGCCGGCCGCTGACCTGCAGATGACGGACCAGAGCGGCAAGGTCAACCATGCCGCCTTCGGTGCCGATCTGACCGGCTCGGAGGCTTGGAGCACGCTGCTGAACTACTACAGCACGCCTGAGGATGTTGGCGGCACGCAGGCCAATGCGGCGCAGCTTGCCATCGGCACCGGGTTCGTGTTCGCGCCGACCACGGAAAGCCTGCTCATCTTCGCCAAGGTGAAGATCACCGCTCCGGCCGGCACGCGCCCTTTGATGGGAACCAGCAACGGCACGCCTAACCAGGGTTTCGGGGTCAAGATCACGACCGCCGGTAAGGCGCGAATTGACATTCACCGGGCCGGCGCAGATGTGCTGCTGAATGCCTCTACCACCACCGTCGCTGATGGCACGCTGCACAGCATTGCGGTGGGGTTTGACCAGGCGACCGGAAAAGCCTACATGTGGACCGATGGGGTGATCGACGCCGGTTATGCGGGCGGGACTTCCATTGCTGCCTACACCGATTGGTACCCGTTCACGCGGGCATTTGCCTTTGGCGGAACTGGCCACAACAGCGCCAAGGTATTGAGCATGGCTCAGTCATCGTTCGGCTGGCACTTGCTCAAGCGAACGGGTGGCCTGCCATCGAACATCGACACCATCGTGGCGCGGCTGCACCAGAACCCGTCGATTCCGCTGGCCGCGACCGAGTGGGCTTGACGTGACCATCACGTTTACCGGCAAGGTCGCGTCTACCGGGCTGACCGGCTACAACCAAGAAACCGGCAACGCTGCCGGCCTGACGGTGGTGGACGACCCTGCCGGGCTCTATGGCAATGTGCTGCGCGCGTACCTGCACAAGGACGACGCACTGGCCGGCGCGTCGCACCGATCCGAAGTCAACATCAACCCAATCCTGGCGGCGGTTGGCTCCACGGCGTGGTATTGGTTCAGCGTCTACTTCCCGGCCGACTGGATCGAAGGGGGCAATCCAACGACCGTTTGGCAGGTGCACGACACGCCTGACGGAGGAGACCCGGTGAGGCGCCCACCGCTGGAATTCACAGTGAATGGCAGTTCGCTGGAAGTCGTCAGTTCAGCGGCGATCAGCGGCGTGAACGACAACCAAGTCAATCGCGTCGTGTGGACGCGCCCGCTGTCGGAGTTCAAGGGCGTATGGACTGACTTTGTGGTCAACGTAACCTGGAACTACACCAGCGCCGGTGCACTAAAGGTGTGGCGCAACAGGCGGCTTGTCTTTGTGGAGACGGGGCAAAAGAACTGCTATCAGGACGTGGCAGGCGGGTATCCGAAGCTCGGCACATACACCCCGCTCGGGCTGGATGTCTCGATCCCTGACCACACGACCTATCACCGAGGCCTGGTGGTAGGTGACAACGCATATGCCACCTTTGACGCCTTCATGGCGGCGGCTTCCATCGCAGCCACCGAGCTTGAGGCCACGATGTTCCGTGGCTCCATCGCCTGATCCCATCCCCTGCCGGTGCACATGACATGAACCAGAGCGCGGACGATGAAGACCAGGGCGAGCACGACAGCCTGGCCGACCGCGTGCGGATCCTGGAGACAGCCTCGAAGCTGCACGCCCACCAGGTCGCCGACATCGTGGTGATCTTCTCCGACCTGTCGCGCGAGCTGCCCAAGCAGATCGGCATCGAGATCCGGGCCGGCATGTGCGAGCTGGCCAGCGACGACAACATCGATCGCATGGTCGGCAAGGCGCTGGGCCAGCTGCGCAAGCGGGCCAGCACCACCGCGGCAGACACCGCATGGTCAGTGTTCAAGAGCGGAGCCGGCAGGCTGCTGCAGCTGGCCGGCCTGCTGTGGCTCGCGTGGACAATCGGCGGCACGCCCTTACTCGTCAAGGCCTGGTCATGGATCACAAGCCCGATGAACCCATCATGAAGCGCATCACCTTCGTCCCCGACTGGCGCGACAGCTGGCGCTGGTTCTCCATGCAGGCCCAGGCGCTGGCGACCGGCCTGCTCGCTGGCTGGTCAATGCTGCCGCCTGAGTGGCAGCAGCTGGTGCCGCGCTGGATGATCTTCAACATGGTCTATGCGGTGCTGGTGCTGGGCATGATCGGGCGAGTCGTGCAACAGCCGATCAAGGCGGAACCAGCCGCCGAAGATCCGGCGCCCCCTGGCGGCCAGCCGTGACCGAGCTGCGCAAGCCGGCACCGGCCGGCGACTACGATCAGCGCATCGCGATCCAGGACCGCGGCACCACCACCAACGGGCACGGCGAGGTCGTGCCGTCATGGCAGACCATCGCGAAGGTCTGGGCCAAGATCAGGCCGGTGCGCGGTGACGCCTACTTCGCATCGGGTCAGCTGCAGACCGAGGTCGACCACGTCATCAGCTTCCGCTATGGGGTCGCGGTCACAGTCGAGCACCGCGTGCTGTGGCTCGGTCGCTCGGTCCCCTTCGAGATCGTCAGCATCATCGAGCCCAGCGCGGCGAAGGCCGACACCGAACTCATGTGCAAGACCGGGGTGCTCGATGGCCGGTAGCATCACCGGCACCTGGCGGGGGATCGAGACGGCGAAGGCCGCGCTTCGTGGGATCCCCGACAAGCTGCGCCGGCGCGCGCTGATGAACGCGCTGAAGGCCGGCGGGCGCATCGTGCAGAAAGCCGCCCGGTCCCGCGCGCCGTTGCTCAAGCTCACCACCTACAGCGGCGCGCAGGCCTTCCGGTCTGGCCGCCGCAAGGTCGGCACCGTCGCGAAGGCGATCAGCGTGCGCGTCTCGAAGATCTCGAAGCGCGAGGGCAATGTCGGGGTCTTCATCAACGTGCGCCCCCTGAAGACGTCGACCATCTCGAAGTTCAAGAAGGCCACCGGCAAGGCCGGCGCCGACAACCCAGACGATCCCTACTACTGGCGCTGGTTGAACTTCGGACGCAAGGCCGCCACTCGGCGCGTCAAGCTCAAGACCCTGCGCAGATCCGGCGGCGTCACCAGGCGCAGCCAGACCGGCGCCTACGCTGGCGCGCGCTTCCTCGAAGCCGGCGCCGCCAAGCTGCCCGAGGCGCTGCGACAATTCGAGCTGTCGATCGGGCCGCAGATCAGGCGGCTCAACGTCAACCCACGGGATCCGCTATGAGCACAGGCTCGACGCTTCGGACAAACCTGCTCGCCTATGCTGGGCTGACCGCGCTGGTCGGCGCCGACGGCGTCTTCATCGACCAGGCCCCCGGCTCGCGCCCCCTGCCCTACGTCATCATCCGGCAGATCGGAGACAACCCGGAGCGCGGTCTCGACGGCACGCTGCACGCCCGGCAGGAGGTCTTCCACGCCGAGAGCTGGGGCATCACCCGCGAAAGCTCGAACGCGATTCACCGACAGGTCGAGGCCGCACTCGTTGCGCTCGGCGATGCACCGGAGGCCGCTGACCCCGACGGCCTGGATCCAGACGTCGGCGCGCGCGCGTGCGTCTGGGTGGTGGACATCTGGACTACCTGACGGCACCATGCGCGCGAGTCATCACTCCAACCACCACACCGGCCGCCGCGCCGGCCACCACGAAAGGTAAGCCACTATGACCACCATCATCGGGCGCGGCGTCCGCGTCGAAGTTCAGAAGACGATCGGCGGCGCGAAGACCATCAGCGCGATCAGCCAGGCGACCGAGGGTGTCGCGGCCTCGACAGCGCACGGCCTGACCGCCGGCACCGTCGGCTACCTGACCAGCGTCGAGGGCATGGTGCAACTGGAGGGCATGGCCTGCCGGGTCAAGGCACCGACGACCGACGCCTTCACGCTCGAAGGCCTGGACACGACGGCTTTCCCGGCCTTCTCCGGGACCGCGCTCTTCACGCCCATCACGGCTTACGACACGCTCGGCGAGGCGACCGGCTTCTCCATCGGCGGCGGCGAGGCCGAGAAGCTCGACGACACCGCGCTCATCCATGACGTGAAACAGGAACTGCCGGGCCTGCTGGCCGCGCAGACCGTGTCGATCAACATCAACGCGCAGACCTCACCGAGCGTGGCCATGACCACCATCGAAACCGCGGCCCGCAACGCGGCCGATCTCGGCATGCGCGTCACCTACAAGGACGGCGCTGTCCGCGTCTTCCGCGGCTCGCCGTCGCTGCCGGGTGAGGACGTGCAGAAGGGCTCGATCGGCACCGGCTCTTTCTCGGTCACGGTCAAGGGCTTCGTCATCAAGGGTGCAGCCTGATGAACTCGTCCGCCATCCTGGCCAAGCTGAAGGCCCTGCGCCAGATCATCGTGCAGCTGGAGCCGGCAGCCGACGGCAAGCCGGCCAAGACCGTGACGATCACCCGCCCGGTCATGGGCGACTGGGAGAAGTTCGTCGCCTTCGAGGGTGGGCACCGGGTGCTGCGCGCCGATTGGGCGCTCTCGGCTTCCTACGTCGTCGACTGGAGCGGGTTCACCGAGGGCGGCATCCTGGGATCCGAGCAGGCCCCCGACGATGCGATCGCCGCCTTTGATCTCGAGCTGTGGCTCTTCGTCGCGTCCGATCATCTGGACTGGTGCAAGAAGATCGGCGACACCCTGATCGACTCGATCGTCGTCGAGAACACGAAGCGCCAGGCCGACGCGGGAAACTGATCGCCCACCTGGACGCCGCGGCAGGCGTCAGGTGGGAGGGCGAAGATCTGCCGCAGTTCACCGCCGACATGGAGCTCGCCTGCAGGGCCTTCGCTTTCCTGGCCAATGGCAACGGCGCGATCGACTGGAGCGGGCTCGACGTGGTGGTCGACCTGCTGGGCGTGCACGATGTCGAGCGGCTGCTCTGGAATTTGCTGACCATCAAGACGCACAAGAGCCCGACCGACGCCGTGCCGGATGCCGCAGAATCGCGGTCAATGTGAGCACCCCCTGAGCTATGGCACTCGCGACACTCTCGATCGACATCGAGGCCCGCCTCGCAAAGTTCGACGCGGATCTCGGCAAGGCGCAGCGGTCCCTGGACAAGCTGGCCGACGGTGCGCGCGGGACCTTCGCGCGCATCGGCGAGATCGCCGGCGGCACGGCCATCGGCTCGGCGATCACCGACGGGATCCGCCAGCTGGCCGATGCCTTCCCCGCGTTGATCGACGGCGTCGCCCGCTTCCAGGATCTAGCCGAAGAGACGAACGCGAGCGCCGCCGGCCTGGCCAGCTTCCGCACGTCGGCCGATGTCTCGGGGATCTCGGTCGAGTCGCTGTCGGGCTTCATGGTCAAGCTCACCGGCAATCTCTCGAAGGTCACGAAGGAGACAGGCGGCGCAGGCCTGGGCCTCAAGGCGCTGGGCCTGGACTTCCGCGCCTTCCGTCAGCTGCGGCCCGACGAACAGATCGCCCAGCTGGCCGAGACGTTCAACAGCTTCGAAGACAGCTCGGCGAAGACGGCGATCGCGCTGGCCCTGTTCGGCAAGGGCGGCGCCGGCGTGCTGCGGTTCTTCAAAGAGTACGAAGCGCAGGGCGGCGCGATGGTGCGGCTCACCGACGACCAGATCGCGGCGGCCGATGCCTACGCCGACAGCCAGGCCCGCGTGCGGTCCGAGCTGCGCCAGGCGGCCGAGTCGATCGCGGTCAGCATGCTCCCCGCCATGACCGCGATCACCGGCGCGGCCCGCACGCTGGCCGGCGAGTTCGTCTCTGTGTCCACCGCCGGGCGCAACCTCGCCGCCGAGCGCGTCATCCTCGAATGGGCCGAGGGCGCATCGATCGCGATCGGCACCGTGGCCGAGTCCCTGATCGGTGTCACCAAGCTGGCACGCGCCATCGGCGGCAGCTTCCAGGCCGTCGGCGCCGACATCGCGCTCCCCTTCAAGATCGCAGCAGCTGCAGCCGGATCCGAGGGCAGCAGCTTCCAGGAACGTGCGCGCGCCGTCGTGCAAGCCATCCAGGACCGAAACAAGACCGTCACCGAATCGAACGCGCGCTACGTCGATCTGTGGAACTACAACGGCACGGCCGTGACCGACGCGATCCGCAAGTCGTTCGCCGAACAGCGCCAGCTGCTGGCCAACCCACCGGCGCCACCTGCCGCCAGCGGCAAGCGCAAGCTCGCCCCCTTCAGCGTGCCCGACACTGCCGGCGAACGCGCCGCCGCGAAACAGGCCTCGCAGTTCGCGCAGCTGGCCGACCAGATCCGCGAGCGCACCGCGCTGGCCCAGATCGAACTGAGCACCGGCGAGAAGGTCAACGAGGTCGACGCCTTCGCCTTGCAGATCCGGTCGAAGCTCACCAAGGAAACCAGCCTACTCAGCTCCGCGCAGCGCGGCGAGATCGAAAGCCTGCTCGACAAGTACGTCGCCACCGGCAAGGCGAACGCCGCACAGGCTGAGTCCATGAAGCTGCGCCAGGCCGAGTCGCGATCGCTCGCACAAGACGTCGCCCAGCGGTCGCAGGCCAACCGAGCACTCGCGGAGGAAAACCAGCAGATCGGCCTCACCGCGGAGCAGCTCGACAACCTGCGCACCGTGCGCCTGGAGAACACGCTCGCGCTTCAGGAGGAACGGATCGCGACCGTGCTGCTCTTCGACGCCAGCGCGGCCAACCTGTCGCAGATGCAGGACATTGCCGAAGGCCTGCGCGAAGAGATCCGACTGAGGCGCGAGGGCGCGGCCACGCGCAAGGCACAGGAGGGCGACAGCCAGCGCGGCCAGCAGGAGGCGACAGACGAGTTTCTGCGCGGCATCGAGAACCGGGCGGCCACGTCCAAGCGGGTCACGTCCGAGGTCTTCAGCGCGTTGGAGTCGGACCTCACCGACAGCTTCCGCAAAGGCGAGTTCTCCGCGCGCCGCTTCGCCGACGTCGTGATCGACGAACTGCTGCGGATCAACGTCGTCAAGCCCGCGCTCGCGTGGCTCACCGCCGGCGGCGCTGGCCAGGCCTTCACGTCCCTGATCGGCTTCATCACCGGCAGCGCCAAGGGCAACAGCTGGGCCGGCGGCTCGCTGCAGGCCTTCGCCGCCGGCGGCATCCTCGGCCCGCTGGGCGGCATGCTCAGCCAGCCGACGCTGTTCCCCATGCGCGGCGGCGGCTGGGGTGTCGGCGGCGAGGCCGGCACCGAGGCCGTGCTCCCCCTGGCGCGCGGGGCCGGCGGCCGGCTCGGCGTCTCGATGGCCGGCGGCGGCCGACCGACCGCACAGGTGACAAACCACTTCAACATCGGCGCCGGCATGTCGCGGCCCGAGGTCATGGGTCTGATGCAGGCATTCGGCAACCAGCTGAAGGGCGAGATCCTGGCCTCGGTGCGTGGCGGCGGCGCCTTCTCCGGGGGATAGGCGTGGCCACCATCGACTGGCCTTCGAGCCTCTACGCTGCGCAGATCCAGTTCTATCTGCGCAAGTCCGGGATCCAGTTCGCCGGCCCGCTCAATGGCAGCATCCAGGCCGTCGACTTCATGGCGGATCTGTGGGTCGCCTCGGTCACCCTGCCGCCTGTCTCGCGCGACAACTCCGGCGACCTCGAAGCCCTGGCGAACTACCTGATCGGCGGCGTCAACCTGGTGCGCCTCTGGCATCAAGGCAGCGGCGGGCGCGCTGGCCTGGGCCTGCCACGCGGCACCGCTCGCGGATCCATCACGCTCAGTGCACCGCTGACGGCTGGCCAGCGGCAGATCCAAGTCACCGGCGCGACAGCCTCCGTCGGTGAACCGACGCTGCGGGCCGGCGACATGCTGGGCATTGCCGGGCAGCTGTTTCAGGTCTTCACCACCGTACAGCTCACCGGCGGTGCAGGCATCGTCGACCTGGTGAACCATGCGCGCGCCGACGTTGCCAGCGGCACGGCCGTCGCGTGGAATAGGCCTACCGCTGTCTTCGCCTTCCCGTCCATGTCGGCGCCTGGCACGCACATCCCCCGCAACTACCTGCCGCCGATGTTCGATCTCGTCGAGGCCCCCTGATGTCTATCCGCGTCGTCGATCCTGCTGCAATCGCGCTCATCAACTCCCGCGCCGCCGGCCTGGTGCTGCTGCTGCAGCTCGACTACTCCCCAGCGGTGCGCGTCAACTCGTCGGGCATGAACATCGAATTCAACGGCGGGACCTTCCTGCGCACCGGCACGCTGGGCACCGTCGACAAGGTCAGCGACACCGCGGGCGAGATCACGGGCCTGCGCTTCGCCCTGTCTGCAGTGCCGGCCGCATCGGTCGCGCTGGCGCTGGGTGAGTCGGCCCGCAATAAGCGATGCCGCCTCTGGGTCGGGATCGCCAATGCCGACACCCGGGTCATCGCCGACGCGCCGCTGCTCTTCGACGGCGTGCTCGACCAGATGCCGCTGCAGCTCAAGGGCAATCAGTCGACCATCGCGGCCACCGCGGTGCACATGGGTGCCGTCTTCGCCCGGGCTCGATCGTTCCTCTACAGCGACGCAGAACAGCAGGCCGAAGCGCCGGGCGACACGTGCGGCCGCTTCCTGGTTTCGCAGGCCCAGCACAAGGACACATGGCCGGCGGCCGCGTGGGGGCGACAGTGACCGGGCGCGTCCGCATGTGGCAGCAGCGGCTGGAGGCGGTGGTCGCCGAGCGGCGCGACATGCCCTTCGAGTACGGCACCCACGATTGCATCACCTTCGCGGCAGCTTGCGTCGAAGCGTGCACCGGCCGAACCGTGCGAGAGATCCATGACCACTACACCGGCGAGCGCGACGGCTTGCGGCTGCTGCAGATGCACGGCGGCCTGCGCGCGCTGGCCGCGGCCAGGTTGGGCGAGCAGATCTCTCCGCGGCTGGCAGCGCCTGGCGATGTCGGCCTGTACGATGAAGCCGGCCGACCTGCGCTGGCTGTCAACGTGGGCGGCGCCTGGCTTGCGCCAGCAGCTCGCGGGCTTGTGCCGCTGAAGCCTGGCGCAGTCGTCATCGCCTGGAGGTGTGAGCGTGGCTGAGGCAGTCGTCGCTGCGGTGTCATGGGCCGGCGCCGAGATCGGATCAGCCGCGCTCGTCATGTACTCGGTCGAGATCGGGACCGCGCTCTATTACACCGCGCTCGTCGCGGCCTCGGTCAGCTACGGCAACGCGCGCAAGCGGGCCGCGGCCAGGGCCTCGCGCGACGCCTACAACGCATCGCTAGAGGACCGGCTCGTCATGGCGCCGGTGGTCGACGGCGGACGATCCCGGGTCTATGGCCGCGTGCGCAACGTCGACGGCGTGGCCTTCAAGGCATCGCACGGCACGAACCTGGAAACCTACACGCTGGTGATCTCGATGGCCGGGCACGAGGTCGACGCGATCGAAGAGATCTGGATCGACGATGCGCCCGTGACGATCGACGTCGACGGCTGGGTCACGACTGCGAAGTGGTGCAAGACCGACACGATCACCGACAGCTACACGATCACCGACGCATCTGGCGCCTTCTCCGTCAACCTGCCGCACACCCCGGTCGGAAACGTCACCGCCAGCTTCGGCAACTACGCGCCACAGGACGGCGAGTTTCCGCAGCTCGTCGAGGTCACGGTCGTGGGCAACCAGGTGTCAGGCACTTGCCCGGCCGGCACCCGTCCGCTGGTGATCTCCTACGATTGGGGCGACGTCACCCCGAAGATCAAGATCGCGCAGTTCACCGGTGCGCCTGGCCAAGATCTGTCCTCGCTGCTGCTGCCAGACTTCCCTGGCCTGATCGCGACCACCGACAAATTCTCGATCGGTCCGCAGCTCAAGGTCGACCTGACCTATGACCCCGACGTCTTTGTCACCGGCGTGCCGTCCTTCACCGCGGTGATGCGCGGCGCCAAGATCTACGACCCGCGCACGGCCACCACCAGCTGGAGCAGGAACCCGGCGATCATCGGCCGCGATTGGGCGCTCTACAAGTTCGGCGGCGCGATCCCCGCGAGCGCGATCGACGATATGGTCGAGGACGCTGCCAACGCCTGCGACGTCTCGCACACCTTCACCGACAGCAACGGCGTGTCCGTGACCGGCCCCCTGTTCACCTGCGACATCGTCGCCGTTCTCGACGGGCAGACGTCGGCCGACCGCGTCATGGACGACATCGTCTCCAGCATGGCCGGGCGCTGGGGCTGGTCTGGCGGCATGCTCAACATGCGCGCCGGGGTCTACCGGGCGCCGGCGATCACGATCGACGAAACCTGGCTGGCTGATGGCGAAGGCCTGCAGATCGTGCCGGAGCCGGCGATCGACGACGCGGTCAACGTCATGAAGGCCAGGATCGCAGACGCGGCGCAGGGATGGGTGGCAGTGCCGGCGCCCCCCATCCGGGCGACCGACTGGATCCTCGCCGACGGCCGCGAGCTGACGCAGTCGATCACGCTCGCCGGTGTGACCGATGCCAACCGCGCCGCCCACGTCCAGGCCGTGATGATGCGAGAGCGCCGCAACGGCATGACCTTCAAGCTGTCGCTCAACCTCAAGGGCTTGCAGCTGAAGCTGTTCACCGTGGCGACCTTGAACCTCGCGCACTTCGGCCTGGACGCGAAGCAGATCGAGATCCTCAACTGGGGCTTCAGCCAGACCGGCGGGATCGACATCATGGCGAAGGAGACGGCCGCGTCGATCTTCACCGCCGACGCAACCTTTCCGGCGATCGACGCGACGCCCAACACGGCTCTACCTGATCCCAAGCTCGTGTCGCTGGTCTACGGGCTCACCATCGCCAGCGGCACCGCCTACCTGATCACCCGCGCCGACGGCTCAGTCGCAGCCCGCGCCCGCATCAGCTGGACGGCGATCGCCGACGAAGCCGTGCGCGAGGGCGGCCAGGTGCAGGTGCAGTTCAGGCGCGCCGCCCTTGCAGCCGCACCGTGGGAGACGATCACCGTCCCCGGCACGGCGCGCGAGGCCTACGTCGACGCCGTGGCCGAGGGCGAGATCCTGATCGTCCGGGCCCGGGCTCGCAACTCGCTGGTGTTCGGACAGTGGTCGACGCACCAACGCCACCAGATCGTCGGCAAGACACAGGCGCCGGCCGACGTCTCGGGCTACACCGCGACCACCGTCTCGAACGGGATCCGGCTGAAGTGGAACGACAACAGCATCGAAGCCGACTACGGCTACACCGAGATCCGCCGCGGCGCGAGCTGGGCGGCCGGCGCTGCCGACGTGATCTTCTCCGGCCGCGCCGATCGCTGGACGATGCTCGAGCCGGCAGACGGGCACTACACCCTATGGGCGAAGCACTTCGACAGCAGCGGCAACGAAAGCGCGGCGGCCCAGGTGCAGGACTTCGACTTCACCCTCACCGGCGGCATCGTCGCGGCGCTGTCGCTGGTGGCCACGTCCTCGGTCATCAAGCTCGACCAGCTGGGCGCGCCGACTCCGACGTCGATCACCTTCACCGCGCTGGGCTCCTTCCCTGGCGACCCGGTCTTCACCGTCGTCGACGGCAGCGGCACCCTGACGGGGACCGGCACCACCAGGGACATGACGGTCGCCAGCATGGGCGCGGCCGAGAGCGTGACCGTGCAAGCAACCTGGGGCGGCCAGACGGATCTGCTCACCGCGGTTAAGGTGCGCGACGGCGCCGATGCCTTCATCTGGATCCTGACGAATGAAGCCGTGACCGTGCCGGCCGATGCCGACGGCGTCGTCGCCTCGTTCGCCGCAGCTGCTGGTGCCTTCCGGGTCTTCCTCGGTGCGGTCGAAGTCACGGGCCTCTGCGCCTTCTCCGTCGTCAGCGCCACCGGCGTGACCGTCGCGATCAACCCGACGTCAGGCCTCTACTCCGTCGATGCCATGTCGGCCGACGTCGGCTTCGCGACCTTGCGCGCGATCTACGCGGGCAACAACCTCGACCGGATCTTCAGCATCGCAAAGGCCCGCGCCGGCGTGGCTGGTGCTGCTGGGCCTGCGCTGTTCACGCTCAACCCGCGGGGCGGCGCAGCTGTCGGCCCGACCGACGCGGTCCACCGTGCGACCGGCGGCGGCGCGTGGGATGCCGACGCCTACAGCAGCGAGGCCTATGTTGGCGGCTGCTTCGTGTCCTTCAGCGTGGCAGCGATGGGCACCGTCCAGATGGCCGGCCTCAACTCCGACCCGACGACGGACACGTCCTACGCCTCGATCGACTATGCCTGGTATCCCGAGGGTGCTGTCGCGCACATCTACGAAAGCGGCGGCCACGTCGCAACCTTCGGCAGCTACACCACCGACTCGATCTTCTCGATCGTCTATGACGGTCAGGAGATCAAGTACCTGATCGACGGCACCGTGCTGCGCACCGTCAGCACGACAGCAAACCGGCGCTTCTACTTCGACAGCTCGATCTACAGCAACCTGGGCGGGATCAACCGGATCCGCTTCGGGCCGATGGGTGCGCGCGGGCTTCAAGGTCCGCAAGGCAACGAGGGTATCGAAGGCCCGCCGGGGCCCGATGGCCAAACAAACTATTTCCACGTGGCCTATGCCTATTCGTCAGACGGCACGGCCGGATTCAATAACTCGGCAGGGCCCTACATCGGGACTTACTCCGACTACATCATCACCGACAGCGGCAACCCTGGCGACTATGTCTGGCGGCAGTTCGTCGGCGCGCAGGGACCGCAGGGCGATCAGGGGATCCCGGGCAGCACAGGCCCGAACGGGCAGACCTCTTACCTGCACATCAAGTACAGCAACGACGGCGGCGCGTCGTTCACCAGCTCGGGCGGCGAGGATCCCGGCGCATGGATCGGCACCTATGTCGACTTCACCGCCGGCGACAGCGTCAACGTGGCCGCATACACGTGGGCCAGGATGCAGCCGCCGAACTACCGGCAGGAGGGCGACCCCGGCGCAGTGCAGGAGGGCGCGACCTGGACAATCCCCAGCACGGGCAAGAGCTACATTCGCCAGGCCGGCAGCTGGATCCCCTACGTCGGCAGTCTGTCGGTGGGCACCGGCGAGCTGGCTGACCAGGCTGCGACCGAGATCTCGTCGCAGACTTACGACTTCCACGTGATCTCTGGGATCGATGCGATCGGCTACACGATCCTGACTCATGAGCTGTCGCAGGGCACATTCGAGATTACAGTTTCAACGCGGGCAAAGTGCGTCGCTTCAGCTGGCGACAATGTCTTCCGCTTGAATCTGGAAACTGTCGGCTCAATCGCGTTCACTTCATCGCCGAATATCGAGCGGTTTGTTCCAACAGGCGGGCAGCATGAATTCACTCTAGTGGGTTCTATGGTCGTCACATGCACAGGCGCTGGGCCTTTCTTTCTGACTGTCAAACCGGATTACAAATATCTGTTCTCGGGAACATTTGGGGCAACAGCCTTGCTCTATTCCACAAACATAATCTCAGCGAAGATTAAAAAGTGATCGCCTTCAGTTACTACAGCCTGACAACTGGAGAGTTCAGCCCGCGCAGCTTCAGCGGCAGCGAGGCGGCGGCGATCGCACATGCACCCGATGGCCACGGCGTCAAGCCTGGATCCTTCGATCGAAGCACCCACCGCGTCGACCTGGTCACGGGCAGCGTCATCGAACAAGCCCAGCCGCTGCAGGTCCCGACCGAAGTGCAGGCAACCTTCGAGCGCGCGAAGCGCGATCGCCTGCTCGCTGCCTGCGACTGGCGCGCGGCCCGGGCCTTCGAGCTGGGCGAGCCGATGCCCGAAGCCTGGCGCGCCTACCGTCAGGCGCTGCGGGATCTGCCCGATCAGCCGGGCTTCCCGCTGTCGGTTTCCTGGCCGGATCTCCCGGCCTGAAAGGACGCCCGGGGCCGGGCCGGATCCAGGCGGTGGCAGGGGTCGGCCGGCGCGGTGGTGGAGTAGTAGCCAAACGGAGCCGGGCGCCTTGTGGGCGATTTAATCGGCCCGCTTGTTACATGTTTAGCGAGGCGGCCCAACGTGGGATGCAACGGACCCCGGCAAGCCGTGGCCGCTGATCCCCTGGTTGGGCGTCTTGCTGTCGGGCGCGGTCCTGCGGTTCCACATGTCGCGCAGCACCTGCTTGGCGCTGTCCATCAGCGGGAACACCAGGCAGGTACTGGCGCCGCAGTCGCAGCACTCGACGTACTCCGCGCCATCGTTCTCGCCTTCCTGTTCGCCCGGCGCGCACTTGCCAAAGCGCGCTGTCCCGCCGCAGAACGGACACAGGGCCAGGCCCAGCCTCTCGCGGCCTTCAATCATGGTCATAGCTCGGGTCGTCCACCATCTCCGTTGCCGGGTAGGCGCCTCGGCTGTTCGGCTCGGCAGGCCACACCCGGAACTCATAGTCGCCTGTGCTGTCGGGCGTGTTGCGCAGCCACACATGGCGCACCTTGCCCCATCCAGTCATCGGGCCGCCGTTCCACTCCTCGCACGCAGCCATGAACGCGGCCGGGTCTTGGTGGCCTTTGCTCATCAGCGTCTTGGTGTCGTCGGTGTAAAGGCACTCCACGGCCAGCGGGTGCTTCGGCACCAGCCGCCCAACCATTCGCTGAACCGGACCCCCAACAGCGGGCCGGTGGTGTTCGTCGTGCGGTGCGTTTTCGTTGCTCATGTGGTCCTCGCGCTGTTGTGGTCCGGTTAGCTCAAACGTTAGGCGTCAGCCCCTCGGCGTCGTGGGTCGTGGTGTCACGTCGGTGCGCCGGTTCGCCCAGCGTGCCGCGGTTTCATCCAGCAGACCCGGCGCAGTGTCGTCGACCTTGTACTCGCGCGCCGGTCCCTGACGCACCGGCATCGGTGGCAGCGGGACCGGTGCGGTCGGCAGGGTGTCGACCCAGGGCTAACGGTCGACGGCGCGGCGGCGGTGCCGCGGATCCGGCAAGGGCCACGCGCCGGGCACGACCTCGTCGTCCGACGCCGGCCGACCAGGCGCGCGCAAGGCCCAGGCGATCAGATGCCCGAGCCACGACATCACTGCACCGCGGCCGCGCCGCGCCCCGTGGATGCCTTCGAGGCCTTCACCGGCGGCGGCGCGCTGACCTTCGTCGACGCGGTGGCCGAAGCGATCAGGGCATCGGTGGGAGTCTGCGGCATCGGCCCCTGCTCCTTTGTCTCGTCAGCCTCGGCCGCCTTCGACTTGTCACCGCCAGGGAACGGCCAGGCGTCGACCGGCGCTTCGCCCTTCGGCTTCGCCGCGTCGACCAGATCCTCGGTGAGCTTCGGGCCTTCGAGCAGGCAGTCGACGTCGCGAAAGATCAGCATGCCCAGCTTGCCGAAGGCATCGGCGTCGACGTGCGCGGAGACGGCGCGGAACTTCATTTCGACCGTGCCCCCTTCCTTCGCGTCGAAGACGAAGCTATCGAGCGTCGCCTCTTCGAGCTTGATGTCCGAGCGCCCCCTGATGCCCTGGTGCACGGTCAGCAGGTAGCCCGAGAGCTGCAGCTTCCACGCCAGCTTGCCGGCCTTCGGGAAACGCAGGTTCGGCGCGTCGCTGATCTCGGTCCCTTCGATCTCGGCCTGCCGGCGCTGGTCGCGCTCGTCGACGTAGAGCGCCGACTTGAGCGACGGGTCGAACATCGCGAGCTGATCGTTCTTGATCGTCAGGCGAAACAGCAGCTCGACGGTCGGGCGCTTCTCGGTGCCGCCCTTCTCGCGGCCAGGCTTGACGCGCAGCAGGTGCATGGGCGTCGTGGTCTTCAGTTCAAACCGGTTCATCGTTGCTTCCTTCGGTGGTGGTGGCGCCCCCTGCTGGGGGCTCGGTGGTGGGCGCGTCGCCCAGATGCTCAGCCTCGGCCAGCGGCGGCCCGAGCTGGTAGGTGGTGATCAATGCCAGCGCGTTAAGCATCGGCTGCCGATCGGGATAGTGCACGCAGCGCACGGTGACGATCTCGCCGGCCGCCAGTCGGATCTCGATCGCGCGGCAGTTCTTTGGCAAGCCCAGCGCCTCGATCAGTTCGCGCGCGAGGCTCGAAGAGTGGACCGGCATAGCGTCACCCCTTCAGCTGCAGATAGAGCGCGCGCAGCTCATCAAACTGCACGGCCGAGATCTCCGACGATCGCGCGAGGTCGAGCAGCTGCGCGCGGGCGTCTTCGTCCTTCGCCGCTTTCATCCTGGCGAGCAGTGCGTCGAACGATGCCTGCAGCCCGCTCGCGTCATGGTCGTCCGGTCCCGGCGCAACGTCAGTCGGCGGCGCCGGCGCTCGCGCAGATCTCGGCGCAGCAGCTGCGCGCGGCCGGCGCTGGGTGGCTTCCGGTTTCTGCTCCGTGTCCGTGGTGCGCGTGACCGGCTCGCGCTCGCGCGTGCCGAAGGCCTCGCCACTGAAGGGCGCCCCCTCGCTGTCGTCGTGCGTCAAGGCCGGCGGGTCGATCTCGTCAGCCATCACCGCGCGCAGAACTTCCGGGTTTGCCATCGTGGCCAGGTCGACGCGCGGCGCCCCCTCGCCGTCGTTGTCGATCGCGGCGGCCAGCGCGAGCTGATCACCGGCGGCGATCGGCAGCTGCTTCGAGTGCGCGCGGATCGCGGTCTTCGCGGCCATCGCATCGAACCACATCACCCAGGGGGTTTCTGCCAGCGCCTCGGCCGCCTTCTTGCGCTTCCAGTCTTCGTCGGCCTGCTCGATCGCGCGCACCGCCGAGCGATATGTCTCGCTGCGGTCGCGGATCTTGTGCAGCTCGTCCAGTGGCAGCACGACCGACAGCTCGCCGCCTTCGTGCAGTGACACGTAGGAGAAGGCCGCCACCGTCTCGCCGCGGTCCTTCAGCGCGGGCGAGAACTCCAGGAACGACCGCGACCCGATCTGGTGCTTCCAGTGATCGCGCTCATGGATCGCGTGGGCCTCCATCGTCCTCACGCGCGGGTGACGGTAGGCCAAGGTGATGTAGCCCCGATACCCGATCTGGAATTGACACTCGTACACGTCGACCCAATCGTCGCCCACCTTCGCGCGCCGCTTGTACGGGATCAGGAACGCCTGCTGCTGCACCGTGTTCGGCTCCAGGCCCAGCGCGGCCGACGTCATCATCGCGCCCAGCACCGACGACGGATCGCACTGCAGCAGCCGCGGCGTGCGCTTGATCGCGCCCACGCACAGCCGCAGCATGCGGTCGGGGTTCAAGTACTTGCCGGCCACCGCCTGGATCCCTTGCCCGACACGCGGGTCATCCAGCAGCTGCAGGATGGTTCGCGGGGCCGGCCGGCCTGGCGCCCCCTTGGTCTGGGCCGTCGCTGCGTTGCGCAGCTGCTCGCTCGTCTTGCTCATGTTGTCCAGCTTTCTGCGCCTTCGGTGGCGCTGTCACTTCGTCACGGGTGCGGAAACAAAACCGGCAGCTCGCACCCCCCAGCCACCGGTGCCGCTGTCCAACGCGCGCCCCCGTCCGAGGGCTGCGCCCACCGAACAGGGAACACGGCAGGACGCGGGGCCTCTCAGTCATCGCTGCACTGCTGCATGTCGTGGTGGCAGTGCGCCATGCAGTCGTCATGTCCAGGCCCGCCGGGCTGACCGTAGTCATAGGCACCGCTGGCCAGGTCGACAAACACCGGCTGCGAACAGTCGTCCCAGCCAAGCGGGCAAGCGCGGCCGCCTTCGGCATGCCACAACCTGCCAGCGTGCGCGACGCTGTCGCCGCCGGCAAGCTGCACAGCGGCGGTGATCAAGTCATTCAACATCGGCGTCACCGGCGCCCCCTGGGCAGGCGCAGGACTCGGCTGTCCTCGCGCTGGGTGAACAGCTCGGCCATGCCCTTGTGTTTGCGCTTGAAGTCGGCCAGCAGGAACTGCGACCGCTGCTCGGTCGTCCACGTGGCGATCAACTCGCCGTTTCGCGTCAGCCTCGAATGCGGCCCCATGTGCTGCGCGATCTCGAACATGAGCTCGCCCTCGCGCTGCTCGAGCTGCCGTTTGAAGCCGCGCAGCCGCCGCAGCTCCGACACCGCGACATCGATCGGGCCGGTTGCTTCGATCGTGCGGCCGTTCTCGCGCGGGTGCATGTCGCGCATGTCGGAGAAGCGCCGCGGATCCGGCGGCACGTCGGCCTGCACATGCCCGCGCCAGAATTCGACCTCCATCGCGCGCATGCCTTCGATCGTCTCGACGTCGCGCGGGATCCAGTAGATCAGCACGTCGTCGAGGCCGACCAGCGCAGCGCACAGCGTGCGCCCCCTGCCGGTCACCATCATCCCGTGCTGGAATTGCGCCGCGTAGCCGATCGGGATCTCGTCGGTGCCTTCGTCGCCCCACTTCTTCCGCAGGAACCCGCTGGCGCTCTTCGCGTCGCCGTTCACCAGCACGCCGTCGACCAGCAGCTCGACGTCGATCTCCGCGCGCAGAAACTCAAACTGCGGATCGGTGTAACGCTGGTTCGTCGCGACGACCTCGACGTCGTGGCCCTGCTCTTCCAGCTTGTCGACCACCATGTCGACGATGAACGGCTCCAGCTTCTTGCCGCGGTCCAGCACCCGCTGCCTGGCGGGATCCGGCCGGCGCGCGGGCTCGCGGCCGGTCTTCTCCAGCCACAGCCCGACCGGCGTCGTCCAGTCGCTCACGCCCAGCACCGCGGCCGCATCGCTGCCGCCCAGGAACCCGCGACGGTTCTCGCCCGTCTCGTCGGAGAACACCGCAACCTGTTTCACGTCGGCGCCCCCTGGATCAAGCGCGCGACCAGGTGCGCGCCGATCAGCAGCGCGGCCAGCGCGACGAACACCCAGCCCATCCAGCGGGTGAGCCGCTCGAACCGGTCACGCTTGCGCTCGCTCTCGGCGATCAGCGCGTCGGCCGCCTGGCGGGTGTCGTGGTCTGGTGGTCTCCGGTCTGGCCAGAAGCTATCCCGGATCCGCGCGTCTTGCGCGGGCTTGTCGTCGTCCATCGTGGGCCCCTCACTTCGAGAGATCGCGGCTCGGCACCGCGGGGATCTGCACGTCGGGAAGTGCAGACGTCGGCGCACCGTCGTCGGGGTCACCCCCGCCGCAAGCGGCGAGGCACAGCAGCAGCGCGAGCGCGGCGATCGTTCTCATGGGGTGTCCCCTTCGGTGGTCAGTGCGTCAACCACTATACACCCCACCCCGGGACTGATGCACTCCCCTTCGTGGGTGTTATGCTGGCGCCCCCGATCAACCAGAGGCACCCCCCATGAACATCCTTGCACACCTCGTCGAGTTTCTGCGTGCGGCTGGCCCGCGGCGCTGGCCCGGCATCGAACAGGAGACAGGGATCCCGGAGAACACGCTCCGCAAGCTGGCATATCACGACCTCAAGAACCCGACCCTCGCGATCGTGCAGCCGCTGCTGGACTACTCCGAGGCGATCGCGCGCAAGAAGCGCAAGCTCCCCGACCCGGTGCCGCGCACCCCCAAGAACCTCCCGCCGACCGAGCCTGTGACCGGGGTGTGACATGTCACACATGTCACAGCACCCGCGTGACGATCTGCCGGATCCACTGACCCCCCCCGACTGCAACCTCCGAGGCCTGCCGTTCATGCCTCTGGAGTGTCAGCGGCTGCTCGACTCCGACACCTGGGGCAAGTCCACCCCGGGGGAGTTCAAAGCGGCCATCGGCCTATGGTGCAAAAGCTGGGGACAAGTCCCGGCCGGCAGCATCCCGAACGACGACGAGATCCTCCGTAAATGGCTCGGCATGTCGCCCGATGAATGGGCTGTGGATAAGCTGGGGGCAATGCGCGGTTTCGTCCTCTGCTCAGACGGCCGCTGGTATCACCCGGTTGTCTGCGAGAAGGCCCGCGAGGCGATGCCCGGCCGGCACGAATTTCAGGCCAAGCGCAGCGCGTCGGCCGAGCGCAAGGCGCGCGAGCGGCAGGACCGTCACGACCTCTTCGACCTGCTCTCGAAACACGGGCACACCCCCGAGTTCAACACCCCCACCAGCAAATTGCGCGAGCTGGCGGCGTCGTATGTCACGCCTCCCGGTGTGACAGCGCCCCCCGCAAACCCGCGCCAATCCTCACGATCTGACCATGTCACGCAGAAGTCACGCGTGACACGTGTGACACCGGTCACGGCTATAAAGGGAGAGGGAGAGGGAGAGAGAGAGAGTAAGGGAGAGGGACTTAATACAGAAACCACTGCTACAGCTAACGCTGTAGCTCTCGCCGGCACTGCCGACGACGGCCCCCCAGGCTTCGAGCTGACCGCTCCAGATCCCGCAGCAGGGCGCAATGGCAAGCGGCACCCGGTGCCAGAATGCCCGCATGAAGCGATCCGCGCACTGTGGGCTGAGATCCTGCCCGAGCTGCCACAGCACACCGAGTGGGGCGACACCCGCCAGCAGCACCTGCGCGCAAGGTGGCGCGAGAAGGCCGCCGACAGGCACTGGCCCGACCAGGCCGCCGGCCTCCACTACTTCCGCCGGCTGTTCGTCTACATCCGCGACAGCCGGTTTCTCACGGGCAAGGCGCCCCCTCAGAAGGGCAAGCCCGTTTTCCAGGCCGAACTGGCCTGGCTCGTCAGCCCCGGCAACTGGCAGAAGGTTGTCGAGGGCTTCTACCATCGCGACACGGAGCACTGACCATGGCAACCCGCCGCACCTTCGACCCCAACGCCCCAGAGGGCCCAGCCCCGGCAGTCAGCCGGATCCCGACCTTCAAGTGCGCCGCCTTCGGCTGCAAGCTGGCCGGCGGCCTCAACGGTGGGGGCGCGGACTGGTGGTGCGCCTTCCACTACGCCGTGCCTCCCCTTGACCTTCCGCGCGTCACGTCGATCCTCGTCGAGCACGGCACCGTCGTGCGCGAGCTGGTCGAGCTGCAGCAGCTGCTGAGGGACCATCCCACCGACGGCCGCGCCCACCAGGCGCAGATGGGCTTGGCCATCCACCACATCGAGGTCGCCGGTCACACCGACATCGTCGACAGCCTGCCGGCCGGCCGATGGCCGACAAACCCCGACCGCTTCGCGAATGCGCTGCACGCCTACATGGGCGGCAAGGTCATCGGCGTGCGCCGGCTGCGGAACAAGTCGGAGATCCCGACGGGCTACCGCATGCAGCGCGCGCCGGCCCAGCCGATCAGCGACTTCATCGACGTGGGCGGCCAGCCGTGACCGCGGCGCCCCCTGACGATCCGGTCGTCTGCGTGCTGGTCACGCCCGACGATTGGGCGCCGATGTGGCAGCAGATCGCCGCGGCAGCGCCGGAGGACACGCACTGCGAGCTGGTGCTGATCGACGGCGCGCCGGCCTATCCGGTGCAGGGCCTGCGGGCCAGCGTCGCGGTGCACGCCAGCGGATCCGCGACCCCCATGCCTTGTCGGGTGCTGCAATGATCGACATCGGGATCGACCCGGGCGTCGGCGGTGCAGTCGCAGCGATCGACCCCTTCGGCCACATCACCATCATCGACATCCCGACCACCATCGCGCCCGGCGCCGGCATGGTCCGCAGCTTCGTCGACGGGTGGGCACTGGCGCAGGCCCTGCGCCAGCTGGTGCCGCCTGGCCATGTCGGTCGCTGCGCTCATGAGGCCGTCCACAGCTTCCCGGGCAGTCGCAACGCGCCGCAGATCACGTTCTCGCTCGGCGAGAGTCTCGGCGCAGTCAAGACCGCGATCGCCGTCTGTCGGCTCACGCGCATCGAGGTCGCACCGCAGGAGTGGAAACGCTTCTACGGGCTCGGCGCCGACAAAGAGCAGGCCCGGCGCAAGGCGATCGATCTGCTCCCCGACGCGGCGATGATGCTGCAGCGCAAGCGGGACCACAACCGCGCCGAGGCCCTGCTCATCGCGCACTGGCTGCGCCGCGTGCACCCGTGACCTGGCGCACAATCACCGGGCAGCTTGTCCAGCTGTCTCCTCCGAGGCTCGCGCCTCCTTCGCCCCTCGGCCTCCCAAGGCCCGGGGGCTTTTTCATGCCCTGAGAGGTTCCCCGATGGCAACACGCAAGCCAGCCCCACCGGCGGCGCCCCCTGACGATCGCGCCACCGCGCTCTGGGTGCCGATCGACTCGGTCAAGCTGGATCCGCACAATGCGCGAGAGCGCACCCCCCGCAACCTGGCGGCGATCACGAAGTCGCTCGACCGCTTCGGCCAGCGCAAGCCGCTGGTGCTGGGCGCCGACGGCGTGGTCTACGCCGGCAACGGCACCTTGCAGGCGGCCCGCGCGCTGGGCTGGTCCGAGATCTGGGTCAGCCCGACGCGGCTGTCTGGCGCCGAGGCCCGCGCCTACGCGATCGCCGACAACCGCTCGGGCGACCTGTCGCAATTCGACGAGATCGAACTCAGCCTGCAGGTGGGCAACCTCGACGCGGATCTGCTCGACGTCATCGGCTTCGACCTGGCAGAGATCCAGGAACTGCTGCCGAAGTCCGAAGAGACGGCGCCCACTGCGGCTGATGGCTCAACACCGGCGCGCAAGTCCAGCCACCGGCAAGGCCTGGACGGTGGCGCGCGTCAGGGTCGCATCGTGCTGCGGCTGATGATCGCCTGCGACACCGTCGAGCTGTTCGAGCGCGCGCTCGTTGCGACCGGCCTGGTCAACCGCGAACAGGCGACCCAGCTCGTCGCCCGCTCCTACCTCGAAGGCAAAGGCGATCTCACATGAGCGCGCACCAGAAGGACAACAGCACCGGCGAGGCGAAGATCCGGCTCCGGCGCGCGGTGCTGGCCGCGGCGCCCCCTGGCCCCGTCGTGCTGGAGACGCACGGCGGGTTCGGCCGAATCTATGACCGCACCTGGTTCAAGGCCTCGACCGGGCTCGTCATGGAGAAGGTCGAAGAGAAGGCCGAAGCACTCGCACGCCAGCGCGCGACCTGGCGCGTCTATCAAGCCGATAGCCTCAAGCTGCTGCAGGCCGGCGTGGCGCGCGACATGCGCTTCGACATCGTCGACCTCGACCCCTACGGCTCGCCGATCGAATACCTCGACGCGCTGGCCTCAACCGATCGGCAATGGCCCGACCGCTGGCAGCTGGTCGTCAAGGACGGGCTGCGAAAGCGGCTACGGCTCGGCGTGGCCTGGAGCACCCCCCGCATGCATGCCTACGTGCGCCGGCACGGCAACAACCTCTATCCGGTTTACCTGCAGGTGGTGCGCGAGATCGTCGAAGAGTTCGCCGCCTCGATCGGGTTCTCGGTGGTGGGCTGGCACGCCTACGCTACCGGCGAATGGGGCGACATGACGCACTATTGGGCGAAGCTGGCGCGGCTGGTCGAGAAACCCGGATCCGTGGCGGATCCCGGGCAAGGGGGGAAAGCGCGCAAGAAAAAGCCCGCGGGAGCGGGCTGAATCGTGGCGGTGGCAGGGGTCGGGCCGAAATTGCGTAGGGTGGTGGCCTGCTGGCGGCTGGCAGGCCTTAAAACCGATTTAATCGCGTCGCTTGTTACATTTTCCCGGGCGCCCTGGTGGGCAGGGGGAAAGCTCCAAGGGGGCCGGCTGCGGGGTGACGATCCGGCCGGCGGCTCGGGCGACGGCTTCGGCGGCGGCCTGCGCTTCGGCGAGGCGCGGGAAAGTCCCACGGCACGCGAGGCCCAGGCCTTCGACGTAGTACGGGCGCAGCGCCGTCGGGTGGCCGCAGTGCCTGACCTCGACGCCCGGGATCTGCTCCGACCGCCATGCGCCGTTGCGACCTGGCAGGCCGCGCCCCCTGATGCCGTGCCAGTGGATCACGGCCGCCCCCACAGCTCGTAGACCTGTTCGCGCTTCTCCTCCAGCCACCACGCGGCGGCCTCGCGCTCTTCGTGCGTCAGCGGCGGCCGGTCGCAGTAGCCCGCCACGCGCTCAAAGGTCTTGTCCTGGCAGCAGTAGAAGCCGCACATCGGTTGCCAGCCGAAGCGCACCCCCAGCAACGGGCGGAACAGGATCGACCCCCTCGTCGCTCGATAGCGCCAGTCGATCCCCTGCCGCGTCAGGATCGCGCGCAGCCGTTCGATCGCCGGCAGCTGGCGCGCCGGCACGCGCCGCGGCTTCAGGTCCAGAGAGAGCTGCTCGGTCACGATGTGCCTCCATCGTCGCCGCCGATTCGCTTCCAGGCCCAGCCACAGAAGCCGAGCACGATGCAGAGCAGGCCCACCGGCACCGCGCCAAGTGCGCAGAGCACGACGCCGGCGATCGTCCACGCGGTCGACCTGGTCATGATGCACCCCCCGACCGGTGCGGCAGGCCGATCCGGCGCGCCTTGCCGTTGCCGGCGGCCACCACCAACTGACCAGCCGCGGCCGCCTTCGCGACGTGGCGCCCTGCGACCTCGCGCGAGATCTGCAGCTGCTGAGCGAGCTGGGCGCGCGTCGGGCCTTCGCCCCAGGCCCGCACCCAGGCCGCAACCGTGGCGACAACCTGCGCCCGGGTGGCGCCTGTGCGTGTGCGTGGTTTCATCACCAACCCCTTTCGATGCTCAGGTTCACCCCGTGCGCGCCGTCCTTCGTCGGGTTCACCAGAAACGACGCGCGCACCGCGAACCCTTCCGCGACCTTCACTCGCAGGCTCGGCACGATCAGCGGCAGCAGCGGCGCGCGCGGGTAGCCCGAGACGCCTCCGACCGTGATCGACCACCGCTGGTCTGCCGTCGACCAGGTCCACCCACCGTAGAAGCTGGCGCGCCCGTGGCTGTTGCGAAAGCCGCCGACGGTCAGGCCGCTGGCGTCCCTCACGTACACGCCGGGCGTGAAGCCCTGCAGCTGCACACCCTCAGGCGCCGGCCCGTGAGCCGTCACCAGGTGCAGGCCGATGATCAGCGCGTCCATCATGGCGTGCCCCCTTCTCTGTCGCGCATGCGCTGCAGGATCCAGGCGCGCAGCTCCGAGTCGACACCGACTGGCCAGCCTGGCGGCAGGCTCCAGGTGCTGGTGATGATGCCGCTCTCGGGTCGCTCACCGGTTTGCACGTCGACCGCGTTGCGCGTCATCAGCGCCCAGGGTTCGGCGCCCGGGATCTGCGGCGCCGCACCGATCGGGCTGTAACCCTCGGTGAAGCTGGCGACCTCGTCCCCCAGGTGCGTGCAGTCGACCAGCACGCGCCGCACCCACACCGGCCCGGCGACCGGATCCAGCAGCCAGCCGTCGGCCTCGTCTGGCCAGATCAGCCGGGCGATCATGGCGCGCCCCCTTGAGCGACCGACAGGCCGACGACAGCCTGCCGCACCCAGATCGGCGTGGCGCCCAGCGCGAACGTCTCGCCGCTCCAGGCCAGCAGCAACGTCCGCCCCATCTCACTTGCGATCGCCTGCGCCGCGCTGCTGGGCACAGCGTTGCCGATCCGCTCCCTCCAGGCCGAGTCACTCAACCCGTCCAGCTCGAGCTGCGCCTCCGGGTCGACCAGCGACTGCAGCGCGGCCAGCTGCAGCGGCGCGAAGGCCGAAGCCGGCGCCGGATCGGCGGGCACGTCCTCGAGCACGAACTGACCATCGGCCACCAGCACGCCGGAGGTCTTTCGCCAGCGCAGCGCGCGGCCCGGGCCTGCCATCGTGCACAGGTCGGCCTGCGCGTCGATCAGGCGGCGGGTCTGCGACTTGCGCCCCTCGCGGATCGCGCGCACCATGACGTCGGAAAAGGAGATCGGAAACATGACGGGCACCCCCTCACAGAAAGCGGTTGTTGCTGGTGACGCGAGAGCCGGGCAGGCGCGGGAACTCGTCCCAGGTGCGCCCGTCCAGATCTCGACCGGCCGACTTCGGATAGAGGCCCCCCCATTGCTTGTGGAAAAGCTTCACCCCGGCCGCGACCGCCTGGTCCCGGATGTTGCGCACCCACGGCATGCGGTCCTGCCTGGGTTGCCACTGCGCCCCCTTTGGCCGTGACCGGTCCAGGGTTGCCAGGCCGCGCAGCTCGCGCAGCTTCGGGTCGAGCAGGTGCATGCCTGACTCGCCGCCGGTGATGACCCATGAGATCCCGGCCCAGCTGTCGAGCGTGAGATCCGACAGCAGCGGCTCGGCACTGATGAACCGAATCTCGGCGTCGACGTCCTGCAGCACCTTCGCGCGGTCCGCGTTCTTCTGATCCTCGATCGTCACGCCGGCCCAGAAGTTCGGCGGCAGCTTGCGCCGGCGGCTGTAGCGCAGCAGCTCGTCGGCGCGCTTCGTCAGCACCTGATACTCGTGCTGTGGGGTCGCCTCCATCACGTCGACCATCTGGTCGCGATAGGCGTCCGACACCTGCTCCCAGAACATGTCGGACATCGAGTTGACGAAGATCAGCGACGGCTCGCGCAGCTTGAGCGGCTCGCGCAGCTTGTGCGGCCTGATCGTCAGGTCGAAGCCGACCGGGAAAGCCGCGCCCCCTCGCTTGTTCTCGGCCAGCGTTTCGGCGTAGCAGTAGGCGCAGCCGCTGGTGATCTTCTTGCAGCCGCTCATGGGATTCCATGTGGCTTCGGTCCAGATGATGCCTGTCTCGTTCATGGTCAGTGACTCCTGTTAGTGGGATCTCTATTTTATCCCGTTGGGGGGATGAAAACGGCCCGTAGGCGCTTCGATTTGCTGGCGTGGTGGGTGAGTGGGTGCGGGCCCCGTTGCGCGCTGTAGAGGCCCGGGATTCAAACCGGCATGCGCGGGCCTTTGGGCACGTCGGTCCACAGAACCGGCGGCGGATCCAGCGGCTCGCCCTCCGGCCCGATCCAGTGCTCGCCCATCCAGGCGCCGACCGCGCCTGGCGTGCCGTCGGCCCAGCTGAGCAGCACGTCGACGTCGGCGTCTGGTTTGTCGCTGATGCACGGCCGCCAGACCATGAAGTCGAGCAGGCCGACCGGGAACTCGGCGCCCCCTGTCGCCCAGGTGATCGCCTGACGAGCTGCCGCAATCGCCGCGGCTGGCGGTCTGGGCTCGAACTGCCGCACGTAGAACTCTGCCGCCTCGCGCGTCTTCATCGGGCCATGACTGGCGCGGTCGTCTCCAAAGCGCACAAACCACTTCCCTCCGCTCTCTTCGACGTGGGGGTCCATGCAGACTAGGGTCGCCAGCGCGAAGCGCAGCGCGCCCACCAGCTTGCGGATCGTCTCGCGCGCGTCCTCCAGCACCGACTGCTGGTGCCGCGGGCTGGCTGTGCCGACGATGTGCTCGGGGTCGATCAGGTCCCAGCGGTCGGCGCCCCCTGTCCCGAAGGAAAGCGGCGCGAGGCGCCGGTCGATCTGGCCGCGGCTCATGATGCGACCTCGGTCGACAAGAACCAGGTGCCATCGCGCAGCAACGACAGCTTGTGCACCAGCGGCGAGCCGGCGGCGCAGAACTCGAAGCGGGCGCTCCGGCCGTTTATCACTTCGTCGGGGTCGTCGTCGCTCGACGGCTGCAGCGTCAGCGTGCGGCCGTGCTGCGCGTGCAGGATCTTCATCAGCAGCATCGCCGAGGCGCCGGGCAAGTCGACCGGAACGGTCGGCCGCTTCGGTGCGGCCGCCGGTGCCATCGAGTCGGCCTCGCTGTCGCTGGCGCCAGCGTCGAGCATGCGCCGCGCGATGTGCGCCGACGGGTCGGGGTTGAATGCGTCGACCGCGCTCCATAGCTCGGGCAGCGGCAGGCCGTCGTGACCGAGCGGCGCGCGCATCAAGTAGCCGCCTTCGATCGTGTAGGCGTAGGTGCCCAGGATCACGAACAGGTCGGGGCTCGCAATGGTCAGTGTCATGGTGGATCTCCGTTGATCGGTGCGAACAGCCGCACCCCCATCCCCCCGGGCGACCAGGGGGCAGAGGCTGAGGCCGATCAATCCCAGCCGGCCCCCTGGCTGTAGGCTGGGAGGCCGGGCTCGCTCAGCTTCCCGTGCTCAGCGCACCACCGCGCAAAGCTGGCCGGGCCGTCGAAGCGGTGCGCCAGCTCCCAGACATGGCGCCCCCTGACGTAGCGCACCCCCTCGAAGACAAAGCGGCCGACCTCGATCGAGCCGTCGGGACGAAGGATGATCTCGTCGAGCACGCCGGGCGGCTCGGGGATCCCGGGCCCGCCGGCGTAGATCAGCACCCCCTCGGTGCCGTGTATGTTGTTCGGGCTGATGCAGTAGCCGAAGGGCAGGCTATGCGCCAGGCTGTCGGTGCAATGGTTCATGGTGGGTGCTCCAGGTGAGAGAATCCCGACCGGTCAGTGCCTGCCGGTCGGTGGGTGCCTTCGCGGGTCCGGTGTTGAGCCGGGCCCGCTCTTTCGTCAGGCCTTCGGCGCCGGCAGTGCGTTGCCACACAGCGCGAGCATGTCGGCGATCCGCGTCTCGAGCGAGATCCGGCGCTCTTCCAGCTTCGCCCGGTCACCACCTTCAGCCGCTGCCCGCTTGATCGCGCTCGTCGTGCGCGTCAGGTGAGCACGCAGGGCGGCGACCGACGATGCCAGCGCACCACCGCCGACCAGGCCGGCGACCTTCGCGGTCACCAGCGACGGCGCCCCCTCGCTGCGCATCGGCATGATGACCATGACCGCGTCGGCCTCTCCGTCAAACAGGAACGTCGCCGAGCTGGTGCTGCTGCCTGCGAAGGCCTGCACCCCCTTGCTGCCCAGCATCGAAGCAACCGAGGCGGCACCCTTCAAGAAGTCGGGATTGATCCGCGCCGAGTCGGCCACGTCGCCGCCCTTGTTCGAGAGGTCGACCCCCTGCAGGATCCGCTGATATTCGGGGTACTTTCCTTCGACGATGGCCACGCGCAGAGCCGCGAAGCCGTCCGCGCTGCGCAGGGTTGCGTGGCTGTGGCCGCGCCCCCACTCGATCGTCACCAGCTCGCCGTGCTTGTTCAGCATCGGCAGCGCCTCGCGCAGATCCGCGGCTGACAGCAGCACCCCTTCATCGTTCATCCAGTCGGCGGGCTTCGGCAGATCCGCGGCCTGCACCAACAGGCGGAAACCGTCGGTCGACACGATGCGCGCCCCCTTGTCCTCGGGCTGGTGAAGCATCACCGTGCACAGGTAGTAGCGCACGTCCTTAGTCGCGGCGATCGAGGCCGCGGCCTGCAGCTTGCGGACCGGCAGCGTGATCGACTGCTGAGGCGGCAGGGACTCGACCGGGCCGTCGTCGCGCGGCGCGGCCGGCTCGTCGTCCAGGTCGTTGGCTTCGTCGGCGACAGCTTCGGCAGGCGCGGCGCGCTGGGCGTCGGCTTTCTGGGCCTGCTGCTCAGCGTCAGCAGCTGCAGCCACGCGCAGGCCGCGCGCGATCGTCTCGGCGACGTCTTGCGCTTCGGGATCCAGGGCGACGGCGGCCGGCGGCGCTCCGTCGTCATGCATGCGGATCGACGCGGGGCCGTGCTTGGCCATGACGTCTCCGATCCGCACCGGCGTCCAATGGAGATCCAGCTCGACGCCGTTCTCGACCAGCTCGCGCACGTCGCAGAAACCCAGCTCCGCGTTTTGGCTGTCGCCGTTGAGGCGCGCGAAGCCGAAGCACTGGCACCGACCGTCGCCTTCGGCGTCCTTCTCCGTCAGCCACCAGTCGCTCGACGCGTTGAAGTAGTGCAGAACGACGACGGCGTCCTCGCCCTGTCCGTCGGTGGTGTAGCTCGTCGGCATGTCGGCGATGGTCTGCGCTTGCTCGACGATGATGTCGTCGAACTCTCGCGAATCGGTCATGACCGCCAGCTGGCCGGCCGGCACCCAGGGCGCCAGGCTCCGCAGACCGGCAAGGCAGACGGCCGACCGGCCGGCCGGCTTCGTGGTCTTGACCTTGCCGGGCTTGCGCGAGGCCTTGCGGGCTGCCTTGCCGGCGGGCAGATCCGGCACGGCCGTCGCCGGCGGGATCGGCTCGTTGTCGAAGCACGCCGGGAACAGGTCGCGCGCCGTGCAGCCCTCCCAGGTGATGCGGCCGACGCCGTCGCCGCTCACCGCGTAGGTGCTGCCGATCTCCGGCGTGGCGCCGACCCACTTGTGCGCGAAGGCCTGCGCCCCCTTCAAGGTCTTAAAGGTCTGGCGGCGGCTCGCGCAGTCGGTTGCCAGGTAGCGCAGCGCGATCGAAACTGCAGCGGCGCGGGTGGCGGTGGTGGTCTTGCTCATGGTCAGTGCCTTTCGGTTGTGGTTGAAGCTGGGCCAGAGTGGGCCCAGCCGAAGGCCCGGCACGCCGGGCAATCGGCTGGACTCGCTCAGTGCGTCAGCGTGGCGACGAACACCAGGGCGCGGGCTTCGATCTCGGCGATCTTCTCGATCAGCGCGCCGATCTCTTCGCGGTCGGTCGCGGCGGCCAGCTTGTTTGCTGCCATCGTGCTGTGCGCCTTGAAGCTGGCCAGCGAGCGGGCGACTTCGTGGGCGCTCAGAGTGGCGGCGGTGCGGGTGGTGGTGGTGGTCATGGTGCGGTCCTTTCGGGGGGGTGGTTGATCTATCGACAAACCAATTGCAACACGTATAAGGGACTAATTCGGGCCGATTAGAAAAGACAATGATTGCCCCTGTAGAAACTAACTAAGTCGGCAGAGTTACCCCTATACCGATAGAGGAAACTAATTGACCCCTACCAATATCGACGCGAGATCTCAATATGCCGATGGCGCCCCCTAGAGCGTGCCGATACCCAGGTTGCTCCGGTGTATTGAATGCGGCCCACCAATGCACAGGCACGCATGGCGCCCCCTCGCCCGGCTCGTGGGCTGATCGTCAGCGCGGCACCAGGCACGAACGCGGGTACGGGTCCGAGTGGGACAAGCTGCGCCCCCTGATCCTTCGGCGCGATGCTGGGCTGTGCCAGGTCTGCAAGGCCGCCGGCATCCTCACGCCTGGATGCAACACGGTCGACCACATCATCAACAAGGCAGCAGGCGGCACCGACGATCCCTCGAACCTGCGCACCATCTGCAAGCCCTGCCACCAGGCCAAGACGCAGACCGAGGCCAACGCCGGCCGCGCGGCGTCTGGCATGTCCACCACGTCGGCCGCGCCGCTGGTGCGCGTCGGCTGGCTGTTGCTGTAGGCTGGCGGCTCCATCACTGAGGATCCAACCATGCGCCCCCTGCTCTATCTGCTGCCCCTGGTGCTGCTGCTGTCTGCCTGCTCGACGCTGGGCAAGTGGACCGAGAACCGGGTCGCTTGCCTGGCCGACGCATCGGGCGCGCTGTATGCCAGCCGCTGGGGTCCGCTCTACATCGGGTCGACCATTGCGTCGAGCGACGCCGCGGTCATCGTCAAGGGATGCCAGGCCTCGGCGCCCCCTGCTGCCGCAGCCTCGAGGTAGCCCGCGCGCTGGCGCCCCCTGTCTCAGTGCACCGGACGGGTGCGCGCCCGGGGGGCAGGGGGGGTCGGATCCCCTGGGGGTTTGATCGTGGGACGTGGTTGGTTGAAGCAGGCACCACATCACGCAAGTTCAGCGACAACCAAGCCGCA
>ERZ650310.35-NODE-35-length-38603-cov-9.167557_pt1 | contig 38603 bp, 51 predicted proteins | sample MGYA00376246_ERZ650310 | MGnify/ENA primary metagenome ERZ650310 (study PRJEB26733, sample SAMN07839286) | wastewater metagenome | biome: small river; feature: stream; material: water | place: USA: North Carolina | collected 2016-03-01 ...
AGAGGATGGTGATGGCCGCGACACGTAGATGCTGCCCGATGTGCGGCTACTCTGTTGTTCCCGAGAGGGTCAAGGTCGAGCGCAAGCACTTCAATGGCCACGCGCTCCAATGCGTGCGGTGCTGCTACAGAACGGAGACGGTGGGGTCGTTCATAAGTGCGGCGCGGTTGTGGGATGAGCGAGGCGCAGAAACCGGCGTTGGCGTTCTGCGCGAAAAGAACTTTGCACAAGGAGCCGTCAATGTCATGGGACCGATGACAGCAGATACGCGAGGCGAGATTGAAAGCGTAGCGACCGAAAACACCTACGACTGCGTTGGCATGGGCGGCATCACCAAGATTACGTTCGGTGAAATGAAGGGGTCTTTGGACATGATGCCAACCGTGCAGATTTGGTACGGCGAAACCCTTGGCGCAGAGTTTAACGCCGAGCATGCTGTCCGTATCACGTACAAGCGCGAAGCAACTTGAAGGGAGCCTAGGCAATGGACATGCTGACCGATGAGCGGTCTTTGATAGCCGAGCGCCTGTCATGCGCGGCGCACAGTTGGGCTAGGGCGGACGCTCTTGTCGGTCGCGACCCAGCATCGGAGCTTACGCTAGTCCTCGACGCGATGAACGAACTCAATGCGCGCAGATTGCGTATCGCAGAGCTTGAGGCCGCGCTGCGCGGGCTATTGAGCTACGTAGACGGTGGGCGCAATCTCAGCGCGCAGCCCAATCATCCGGCGCACGCCGCGCGCACAGTACTCGAACGATAGGAGAGGATGGTGATGGCCGCGACACGTAGATGCTGCCCGATGTGCGGCTACTCTGTAGTTCCAGAGAGGATCAAGGTCGAGCGCAAGCACTTCAATGGTCACGCACTCCAATGCGTGCGGTGCTGCTACAGGACGGAGACGGTGGGGTCGTTCATGAGTGCGGCGCGATTGTGGGATGAGCGAGGCGCAGAGACCGGCGTTGGTGTTCTGCGCGAAAAGAACTTTGCATAAGGAGCGATGGCTTTGAAAAGCATCGGTACAGCGGAACAGGCTATCGCCTTCGCGCTCACAATCAACGACCATCTCGACATGCGGGAGTTTTTGCGCATGTGGCAGGACGGGTCTATCGCGCACGATGACGACGAGTTCGACGACTATTTTGAATGGTTGCGCCAGAACAAGGCGCAGTTCACAGAGGCAGCAAATTCGTAGGAGCCGTGACAGATGAGATCGAGAGTTAGGCGTCATGTGTCTCCGGATGTTGCGCACGCTCGCGCCATGAGGGGACGGGATCTGGACTTCAATCTGGACTACTGCCGCAACTGTCTGCACTGGTTGCCCCCGAACAATGACAGCGAGTGGGGTGCTTGTTCTTTGGATCAACATAAATGCACCGGGGATGGTCGCTGCGCTCTGCACTACCCTGCGGCGTCAGAAGTCGAAACACAAGGAGCCGTGACGAATGAGCCAAGATGCCGCTAGAAAAAAAGTTGGCGCAGCGCATTCACAACCAGCGGGTGCGATTGCGCCAGTTGGAGGATTTTCGGACGCAGGATATTGAGGCCGATGCTTTCAACCATTCCAGGTGGCTGCGGCTGGCGTGCAGGGCGCTCCGGGAAAATGCCGACCTGCGCGCGAAGCTTGGCATCGGCGGTAGGTTTGATCAGAGTTGTCGATAAGGGAACGGTGTGCGTTATACGCAATTTCCCGAAATTGTATCTAACGGTTTGAGGGTGAAGGACTACACCACAGCTAACGCAGTAAACCTATCGTCACTCGCGAGGGCGGTAGACAGTGGGAAGGCAGATGGCGCTCATGCGAGGCCGGAAGGTCCATCGACGTGGCCCTCGACGGGAAACCGTCGAGGGCCCTATCAAGCCTCGAAAACCCCAGGCGCATATCACCCGGCCCTTAGAGAAATCCTGCACTCTTTCCCAACGCGGTGCACGGCGATCATGCCCTCGATTTCCCGGCAACGTTTGCTGGCCTCGCCGTCCGTGACATCCATTAGCCTAGCGAGTTCTCGATTGCTGGAAACTGAGCCGCCGTTTTCCTTGAGCGCCTTGATCACCGGGTGGCTGGCAATCGACACAACGTTGCCGGAAAACGTTGGTGCACTGGCGCGCTTGCGGGGCTTGGGCGGGTTGTTTTCCGGAAATTGACCGCCAACGATTGCGGAAACCGACGGGCCGTCGCGATCCGGCAAAGGTTGGTGCAGTTGAGCGCGGAAAGCGTCGAGGGCTGGGTCGGAAAACGTTTCAACCTTTGCCGGGCCCGAGACTTGCCAGATCGCCCAAGAGACGGGAGCGCCGATCTCGACGGCGAGCGCAGCAATGAGCGACAAGAGGGCGGCCGGGTCTATGCCATCCTTTGTGCCCGACAGTTTTGACCACAGCGACGCGAGGTTTGCAGCAAGCGGGTCGGCGGCCTTGGGGGCTCCCTTCGAGACAACATCGCGCGCCGCGTCGAGCTTGGCGCGCAGGGCCGTTGCTTCCTCGGCCTTGGCGACCGTAGCCAAAGCGTCTTGAATGGGCTGGCACGCCTCCGCGTTGGCGGCAATCTGCCGTTTACCGGCGCCCTCGGGTTTGAGGTTCACACACCCTCCCGTGCGCTTGGCGATCCCCGCGTCGACGCTCCCGAGAAGGCGTGCAACGTTGGCCTTGGCTTCGGCAACGTTGGCGGTGCGGCCGATCTCAACGAGCCGCTTTTGCGCATCGTTGGCGACCGCCTCGGCCGTCTTGTACGCAACGATCTGTGCAGCACGAGGATCGCTCTTTTCGTCCCGGCCCTCGGAGGCCGAGCCGAATGCCGCAATAAACGAGGTCACGGCCCCGAGAAGGAAACCGACCAAGCACAGCAAGGCAAGGCCGTAGCGCCGCGCCTTGAGGGCTACGCCGATCTTTCCGAGGAGGGCGTCTTTCAGGATGATCGCCCCGAGAAACATGCCCGCCATGCCGACTTGGCGCAGAAGGTCGGAGCCGCCGAGGTGCCATCCGTGGGAGACGTTGAACGCAACGCCGACTGTGGACATAATCAGCCCGGCATAGAGCGTGGGGTGACAGGTGAAAACTTTGGTGATACGGGATTTCATGGGTTTCAATCCTTGTTGTGAAGGTTGGGACCAAGAGCCTCGGCAAGCGTTGACGCGCTTCCGGGGCTCGCTTTTTTCAGTTCGCGAGCAAGATACAGGCGAGATCGGTCGCCGCCGTGGTGGGGTCTTGGTTGCACGAGAAGCGCTCGGCCCAATCGAACGGGATTTCGCGCGCCTGCTTTGCGTCGAGGCAATGGTCGCACAGGATGCGGTCGACGCGGCCGCACCATTCGTCAAACATCAGCCCGCTAGAGTTCACTCGGATAGTCTGCATGGGGTAGGGTCTCCTTTGATTTCCTAGGCCGGGATGGCGTAGGGTATCCCATACTTAATTTAGGCCATAAAATTATTCAAGCCCCAATCTGCCCCATTGACACATTTATTTTAGGCCATAATATTGGGGCATGGAAAAAGCAGCAACAAAGCCTCGGGGCCGCCCTCGCGTCGGCGATCAAGCCCTTGTAAAGCGTGAATTTTCTCTCACTCCCGAACAAATGCGGGCGATTGAGCGGTTCGCCCGTGAAACAGGGGCCTCGCTGTCGGCTGTGGGCCGCGAGCTTATCAGTATCGGCATTGAGAAGCGCGACAGCGGCTTTGAACGCAGGTTGCAGGGGGAGGAGTGATGCCAGTGTCAGGGGTGACTATTTTTGGTGTCGCCGGGCGTGAGACATGAGATTAGCCCCGCCGCGCAACCCCGTGGCGACATTCTAAAAATTACGTCATATTGTCCGGTGCTTTCCATTTATTACGCCAATTGCTGCCTTAGTGTTGCCCAAATGCACTAGAATTTGCCGGGGGATCGCCTATAGGTAGTGCCACACTGGACGCAATGACGAAACCCGCCGAGCCCCTGAGCTTTGGCGGGTTTTTTGCGTTTGGCGTCGGTTGGTGCATTGGCCCGCTTCCGGGCAAGCGGTGGCCTTACGGACTTTGCACCGGGTTAACGGGTTCCGGCCCGCCGACGCACCCCGCCCCGCATCCGCTCGAAGACGATCCGGCACGCTAGGACAACCTCACATGGTTAAAACGCTAGACGCTGCGGCATTCAGATCAGCGGACGCAGGGCAGAAGGTCAACAGGGCAGCTCTCAATCGGGCCGTCCGTTGGCCACGCATCGCCCGCCCGATAACCGACATGGCGTTTTCCATGATCGCGGCGCGGTCCTGCCAGTGCATCAAATGCGGGTGGGAAAGCAGTCTCGCCAAGTTCGGCTCGGCCTACGTCGAGCGCCAAGGGTTGGTGACGGTGCATTGCTCCTGCCCCGACTGCGGTACGCGATGGCAGCGCATAGAAGTCGGGCGGGCGCTATGACGGGGCTGCTCATCATGTTGACCGCGATCCTCCTCCTCGTCACGTCGGATTGACCTAAAGGGAAGCATGAGCACCGACACGCCGCCAGCCCCTAAGCCCGAGACCGATTGGGAAACCATCGAACGCGAGTATCGCGCCGGGCAACTGTCTGTGCACCAGATCGCCCGGCAGCAGGGCATCAGCCACACCGCAATCAACAAGCGGGCCAAGCGCGACGGGTGGACAAGAGACCTATCCGCCAAGGTGCGGGCCGAGGTTTCCGCCCGGCTGGTTTCCACGGGGGTTTCCGCCGAGGGGGTAAAGGAAACCATTCAGGCGGCGGCCGAGCGCGGCGTCGCCCTTGTCCGTGAGCATAGGGAAGACATCAAGGCCAATCGGGCGGCCGTGGTCAAGCTTCTCGCGGACTTGCATCAGACCATCGACTACCGCGAGGAGATCGAAGAGGAGATCATTGCCGACACGGAAACGTCGGGCGGCGATGAGAACAAAGCTGATGACCGGGAAAAGCTCAAGCGCCGGGCTCGCATGATGGCGGCCGTCGCGCTCCCGGCCAACGCACAGGTTGCATCGACGCTGGCAACCGCCCTCAAGACCCTCATTCCATTGGAGCGCCAAGCCCTCAACCTCGACGCGGCGGGCAACCCGCCCCCGGATGGCTCGGAAGGTTCCCCCGTTCACGTCTCCTTGACCGATGCAAGCGCAACAAAGCTCCTCCGTCTCTTGGAGTGACCTAAGCCCCGCCGAGAAGGCTGGGGCAAAGGTGCTGTGCGATAAGGATCACCTCTACTTCACGCGGCTCATGTTCAAGGAGCGCATGGGGTCGAGGTTCCGGGTCGGCCGTCATCATCCGGTCATCGGGCGCGTTATCGACGACGTACTCGAAGGCCGCCGCAACCGCGTGCTGATCACGGTTCCTCCGGGGTACACCAAGACGGAACAGGCCGTTATTGCCCTCATCGCACGGGGGATGGCTAAGACGGGCGGCAAGGCGAAATTTATCCATGCCTCGTTCAACGGCGAGCTTGTGAACGAAAACAGCGTCGCGGTTAAGGACGTGATCGCGTGTGATGCCTACCGGGAAATGTACCCTGGGATTATGCCCCGCGATGATGCCGACGCCAAAGGGCTGTGGAAGACCTTGGCGGGCGGCGGGATGCTCGCAAAACCGGCTGGCGGTCCGATCACCGGATTTCGCGCGGGCACGATGGACGACGGGTTCACGGGCGCCCTTGTCCTCGACGACCCGCTAAAGCCAGACGATGCGCTGTTTCCGGTCAAGCGGAACGCCGTCAACAACAGGTATCACTCGACCTATAAGTCGCGCCTCGCCGTCGAGCGGGTGCCGATCATCGTCATCATGCAGCGCCTGCACCCCGAGGACTTCGCGGGCTATCTCCTCAAGGGCGGGGCCGGGTGCCGCTGGGATCACCTATGGTTGCCGGTCGTGATCGACAACGCGGCGGGCTACCCCTCCGAGTGGACACACGGCGACCCAATTGCGCATGGCCTCTCGGATGGGCCGTTGTGGGAGGAGAAACACACACTCGCGCAGATTGAAGAACTGCGCGGCACGGCGGGCGACCCCGTGGCAGCGTTCCATTTCGCCGCGCAGTACATGCAGCGTCCAACCCTCTTGGAAGGCAATCTATTCAAGGCCGAGTGGCTAATCCCCTACAAGGAGGAGGATTTGCCGCCGCTCGACTGGCGCGCGATCTTTGCCGACACCGCACAGAAAGTCGGCACCAAGAACGACTATTCGGTGTTCCAATGCTGGGGACGGGGGCGCGACGGCCGGGCCTACTTCATCGACCAAGCGCGAGGGAAATTCGAAGCTCCCGAGCTACTGGCAGTTGGGTCTACGTTTTGGGACAAGCACCACGCCAAGCCGACGCACATCTATGGCCCCCTGCGATCAATGGGGATCGAGGACAAGGTTTCGGGTACGGGGCTCATACAGAGCTTGCGTCGCAAGGGCGTGCCGGTGTTGCCTATCCCGCGCGGCCCCGATCGCGACAAGTACACGCGCGCCCTTGATGTCGTGTCCTACTTCGCTAACGGTCTCGTGCGTATCCCCGAGGCAGATATCGCCCCGTGGGTCGGCAACTACTGCGCCGAGCTTCTTGCCTTCACCGGCAAGGGTGACGTGCACGACGACCAAGTCGACCCGACAATCGACGCCGTGAAGGCGCTCCTTGCTGGCGGTCTTAACTATTCATCCTGGGGGCTCGAATGAGGGGTTTCACCGACAGCCTCGTCAACTTCGTTTCGCAGATGGGCGTTGGCAAGAGCAAGAGCGCGGCCGATGCGTTCGCCCTTACCGACCGGGCCTCGGTCGAGCTTTCCGCCATGTACCGGGGCGATTGGATCGCCCGTAAAATCATCGATGCCCCGGCGTTCGACATGCTGCGCGAGTGGCGCGCGTGGCAAGCGGCGCCGAACGCAATCGAGGCGATTGAAGCGGCAGAGGATCATCATAGGGTTGTCGACAAGATCGGGCGGGCCGCTCGGCTCGGCGATCTGTACGGCGGCGGTGCTATCGTTATCGGCGCCGACGTGAGCAACCCGAGCAAGCCATTGACGCCTAAGTCGGTTGGCAAGGGTGGTCTCAAATATCTCACGGTGTTGTCGCGCTACGCCTTCGCCACGCCCGACATTGAAACCGATCCGCGTTCGCCGCTGTTTGGGCAACCGAAATATTACGAGCTTCGCACCGCCGACGGCGCGCAGGTGCAGCTAGACCCCTCGCGCGTTATCCCGTTCTATGGGGCCGATCGCCTCGACGATGGGATCATGCGGCTTGATGGCTGGTCAGATAGCCGGTTGCTCGCGATCTATGAGGCCATCCACAACGCGGCCCTTGCGCAAACCGCCATCGCGGAACTCATTCACGAGGCCAAGGTCGACGTGATTTCAATGCCCGATCTCGGGGGCAAGGTTAGCACGGACACCGGGACATCGGCGCTCGTGAAGCGCTTCACGATGGCCAACACGGTCAAGAGCATCAATAATATGCTCCTCCTCGACGCCGAGGAGAAATGGGATCGCAAGCAAACGAGCTTTACGGGGCTCCCTGAGATCATCGATCGGTACTTGCAGATCGTCGCCGCCGCCTCCGATATCCCCGCGACCCGTCTCCTCGGACAGACCGCAAAGGGGCTGAATAACTCGGGCGAAGGCGATCTCCGCAACTACTACGACATGCTGGCAGGCAAGCGAAAGCAGGCGATTTCTCCGCAGTTGGCCTACCTCGATCAAATCTTGTGGGTTGATGCGACCGGCTCTATGCCGAAAGACGCCTACGCCGAATGGCTCCCCATGTGGCAGATGACGCCCAAGGAGAAGGCCGATATCTCCAAGAGCAAGGCCGAGACGACGAAAATCTATGTCGAGCTTGGCGTGATGCCCGAGGAGGAACTACGCCTAGGGGTGCAAAACCAGTTGATCGAGGACGGCGTTTATCCCGGCTTGGAGGCTGCGATTGCTAACCTACAATCTAGCCTCAATGGTGAACAAGGGGGCTTCACAGGGCAGGGCGGTAGTGCTGCGGCCGATCGATCCGTCGGCCGCGATCGATACGACTATCCTCGCCTCGCTTACGCAACTCGCGCGTAACCTCGTCTCATGGGCTCGGGCCAACGTTGTCCCCGTCATTGTCTCGGAGCGCCGCGACTACCATCGCGACGACACGGGAGCCAACGCCCGCTCGATCATCGAGGCGATGCGCCTTGAGGCGGAACGGCTCGCGGCCAAGGCAGAAATCGAAGTGCGGGCGGCGATCGAGAAGGAAGCCGTCCGCCACACACGCAATTTCGCGGCCGGGGTGGTGGCGCAAGCTAAGGTGGACGTTTCGGCGCTACTTCGAGACGATGATCTCGTCGACTTGATCTCGCTCCGGTCCGAGGAGTTTAACCGCCTCATCACTAACCTAGCGCAGGACATTCACGACCGGATCGAGCGCGAAACGCTGGGATCGATCTTTGAGGGCCGATCAAACGCCAATATCGCCAAGTCGCTACAGGAAATTGACGGCATCGGCCGCACGCGGGCCCGCCTCATTGCCCGCGATCAAGCCTCGAAGCTCAACGGGGCCATGAACCAATTCAGGCAAGAACAAGCCGGGATCACACACTACAGATGGAAAACCATCCTCGACGGCCGCGAGCGTCCGACGCACCACGCCAATAACGACAAGGTGTTCGCCTGGGATCGCCCCTCGCCGATTACCGGGCACCCTGGACACGACATCAATTGTCGGTGCCGGGCCTTGGCGATCGTCACGGATGAGCCCGAGGACGTTGAGAACTCCGTCACGCCCCCCGAGGGAAACCCGGATATCGGCGATTTCTTCGCGCAAAACCTAGTAGCGATCCGGTCCGTTGCATCCGTACCGTCGACCAACGTTGCGACATTGAGCGCCGAAGAGATCGCGGCCAAGCTTGCGCAAACCCTCAACGTGCAAGGCAACCTTGCGGCCGTCGGCAAGGCGTTCACGGTCGACCACGCGCAACAGTTGGTGGTTGAACTATATGGGTTCTTGCCAATCGAGGCCGATATCGACGCCCTTCTCGGGTCTCGGTTGCAAGCCTTGTTTGCCTCGCGCCGCACGCGCCTCATATCGGCCGCCAAAGACCGCTTGCAGATGATCGAAAGCACACTGAGGCAAGCCCAAGTCACGGTCGGACGCGAGCCCCCCTATGTGGCCAAGACCCCAAAAGCGCAACAGAAGCGCGCACCAATTAACAAACTGCCCGAGGACGGGCTTGCGGGTGTGGACGCGCGGCAAGCCGCCGATTGGGTCGGTAAGGTGTCCGAGATTGCGAGCGGCGCTCCGGAAGAGGCGGCGGCGCTCGAAAACTACACAACCGGCATGTTTGCGCAGATAAACGGAGCCCTGCGTAGTCAATCCCCTCCCGAGTGGCTGTCTCCGATTATCAAAAAGATAGACCGTGCCCTTAGTGCGGGTACGGTTCCAGATGGAACAACGCTTTACCGGGGGGTGCGGGCCGTTGAAGGTTATGAGGCCGCAATCGACGCCTTCAAGGTTGGCGGGACGTTTGAAGAAAAGTCATTCCTCTCGACCTCTACAGACTTGCGCGAAGCGGCGATGTTTGGCGGGGATGGCGGTATTCTCCTAGTCATAGAGGCGGCCGGTCGAGGCGGCTTGCCCGTCGGCAAGCTTTCGTTTTTTGAGTATGAGAATGAGGTACTACTACAGCGCAACCTGAAATTTCGAGTTGTTGAGGCTGGCACGTACACGCTCAAGGCCGACAAGGATGCGATCCTGCGAGGTTCGCAAAAACTCACGGTGTTCCGCCTAGTCGCCATTTAACACGGCCCGCCCTCATCGGCGGGCTTTTTCGTTTCCAGGGCTCCGCACATGATGAAAATCGCAGACCGCGCCGCCGATAAGGCGGACGTGATCGAGAAGTCGCGCCGCGTCATCATGCTTCGCGCCAATTGGGAGACGCAAGACAAGCTGTGTGCATGGGCCAAGGCGCAGGGGTTTGATCTCGGGTGGTCCTATTCGGGTTGGCCGCAAGCGTCCTGCGACTTCGACTTTCATGTGACCATCGTCGCCAGCGCCAACGATGTGCGGATCGAGGACGGCGTGCGGTGGGTCGACCCCGTCACACTCACCCCGACGGGCTATGAAATCCTCGGCGACAGCACGCCGACACTCAAGCTCGAAGCCAACAAGACGCTTTCGGCGATCCGTGAGTTCTTCGTTGCGACGTTCGGCGTTAAGCCGACTTACGACGAGTTCAAGCCGCACATTTCGCTGTCGTACAAGTGGGACGGGTCGCCCGATATCGCCGCCTCGACGCCGATGCTCCCCGACTTCCCGCTCGTGTTCGATATGCTCATGGTTGCGCGCCTCGACGACGCGCCAAAGGCGCAGGACGCGACGCCCGCCACGCGCAAGAGCATGAGCGCCAGCGACCGGGCAACCCTCTCGGGTACGCGCCGCACGACGGACGGCTATCTCGTTACCGACGCCCGCGTCGCGCGGGGTGGGAATATTCAGGATTACTACGGTTGGGAGATCGCCGAGGGCGAGCCTAACCAGTTGTTCCGGGTCTATCGGCCCGAGAACGAGATTTTTCGCGCGGATAGTCTCGCGACGTTCGCGCATAAGCCCGTTACCATGGGTCATCCCACCATTGAGGTGACGCCCGACACATGGCGGCGCGACGCGGTTGGACACGTCGGCTCCGAGGTTGTGCGTGACGGCGAATTTGTCCGCGTTCCGCTTGTCGTGATGGATGCCGACGCCATCGCAACAATCGAAGGCGGCACCCGCGAAATATCGATGGGCTACGACTGCGAACTCGTCATGCAGGCGGGCACCACGCCCGACGGCCGCACCTACGACGCTTACCAGAAAAACATCCGTATCAACCATTGCGCTGTTGTCGAGGCTGGTCGCGCCGGTCCGCAATGCCGCATTGGCGACAGTGCACAGCGTATCCAACAGCAAGAGAAGGGTAATCCCATGGCCAAATCCGTCACGATCGACGGCAAGACTTTCGAAGTGGCGGACGACGTAGCCGCTGCGCTCGCAAAGGGTTCCATCACCGACACACTCACCGCCGCCGCAAAGGGCCTCACCGACGCCACGGCCGCGCTCGCGATCGAGAAAGCCCGCGCCGATGTTGCCGAGAAGGCCGCAACCGACGCTAAGGCCGCCCTCGACGCCGCCGAGAAGGCCAAGCCGACGGCGGACCAGATTGCCGCCATGGCCGCCGAGCTTGTCGGCGTGATCGATGCGGCAAAGGTCGTTGCCCCCAAGATCGAGACCAAGGGCAAGTCGGCCGACGCCATCAAGCGCGAGGCTGTAACGGCCGTGCTTGGCGACGCTGCCACGAAGGACAAGGGCGCCGACTACATCAACGCCGCCTTTGATCTCATTGCCCGCAAGGAGAAGGACGCCGACCCCGTCGCCGTCGCAATCGCCAAGGGCACACAGACCGGGGATGCTGGCCAGAAAGCCGCCGCCGCCTACGACGCCCGCATGGCCGCTGCTTGGCAGCACTAAGCCCCCGAGCCCTCCCCTAAGTCGCTCCCGGCATCGGCCGCGCGACCCTCTAGCAGAAGGATTTTAGACCATGCCCGCAGTGCAGAGCACGTACAGCTCCCGGTTGTCCAATGGCCACGTCGGCGAGATTGCCGATCTTGGCGAAAGCAACGTCATTTCGCGTGACGTTGAAACGTCGGGTGGCATCGGCTTCGGTGTCGCCGTCATTCAGGGCACCGCCGACAATCAGTGCAAGATCGGCGGCGCCGGGACATTCCTCGGCATCACCGTTCGCGACCCCGCCGTCGATGCGACGCGCGGCGACAAGTATAACCAGTACGACAACGCGGCGATCCTCGATCGCGGCACCATTTGGGTGACGGCCGGTGAAGCGGTCGTGCCGGGCGATGTCGTCTATCGCACGGCAACGGGTGTGCTCAACAAGACCTCGACGAGCAACACGCTCATTGCGGGTGCGCGTTGGGATAGCACCGCCGCAAACGGCGCTCTCGCGCGTGTGCGCCTCGGCTACTAAGCCCTAGTCGCTCGGTAGCACGCCCCCGCCTTCTCCTAGACACCCCTTCCGAAAGGATAACAGAATGTTGCGCTATACCGCAGACGCCCCTCAGCAGGCACTTTCGTTCCTGCTGTCTCAGATGACGTACATCGAGGCGCAAATTTGGGAGATGAAATATCCCCAAATCACCTACCCCGAGTTCGTCCCCGTCGACAATTCGGCGCCCGAGTGGATCAAGACCGTCACGTTTATGTCGACCGACGGCACGGGCAAGGCCAAGTTTATCAACGGCTCGTCTAACGACATCCCGCTCGTTGGTCTGACGCGCGAGAAGTTCGAAAGCAATATCGAAATGGCCGGTATCGGCTACGACTACACGATCGAGGAGCTTGAACAGTCGCGCCAGTTGGGCATGAACCTCACGGGCGACAAGGGGAGCTTTGCCCGCCGCGCCTATGAGGAACTATGCGAGGACGTTGCCTATACGGGCGACGCCACCAAGGGTTGGACGGGTCTTTTCAATAACGCCAGCGTGACGGCGGCGACCGTTGCATCTGGCGTCGGCGGCGTGACGTGGGCCCTCAAGACGCCCGACGAAATCCTCGTCGACGTGAACACGGCGCTTACCGGCATCTGGACAACGACGCTCGGCATTGCGCTCGCCGACACGTTGCTCATCCCTATGGCACAGTTGGCGCTGATCTCGACCAAGCGCGTCAGCTCGACCTCGGATCGCACGGTGCTTTCGTGGATCACGGAAAATAACATCTACACGCATCAGACCGGCAAGCCGCTCACCATCCGCGCCAACCGCTTCCTGTCGGCGGCGGGTGCGGGCGCAACCGCGCGCATGGTGGCTTACCGCCGCTCGCCCGAGGTCGTGAAAATGCACATTCCGATGCGCTTGCGCTTCCTTGCCCCACAGCAGGAAATTTTCCGCTACGTCGTGCCGGGCATGTTCCGCTTGGGCGGTGTGGATGTGCGTCTGCCCAAGGAAATCCGCTACTACGACGGCATCTAATACCGTCGCACACGAGGCGCGCACGCGATCAAGGGCGGCTCATCCGGGCCGCCTTTTCTCATTCAAACGCACGGGGGAACTCAACACCATGCCGAAAATCACCAACATGGGCCGCACGCCGCGCGCCTTTCATCTTGCGAGCACGAGCGCCTTTGCCGAGATCGCCAAGGGCGAAAGCGTCGAGGTGACGGATGCAGACCTTGAGGCTTTGAACAAGAGCAAGTCCTTTGAGGCCGTTGTTGCCTCGGGCGATCTCAAGATCGAGGGCGGCACCGAGAAGCCCGCCAAGGCAAAGAAGGAAGCTGCCTAATGAGCTACACCGTCCCGACGGCCGCAGAGTTCAAGGCACGTCACCCGCGCTTTGCTACGCTTGCCGACGGGACGGTCACGCTCTACATCGCCGATGCGTATGCGCAAGTTGGTGATGCGTGGTCGGATACCGATGGCCCGACGGGGATCATGTGCCTCGCCGCTCACCTCATGGTGATGGAGGGCGCCCTTGCCCCGACAAAAACGTCGATGGGGGTTGGCAATCAGATCAAGAAGGTGAAGGCGGGCGAGGTTGAAACAGAATTTTCCACCGATGCCAAACCGGACGGCATCAGCGGCAAGTCCTGGGCGATCTATGGCCGCACCATCTATGGGCAGCGCTACCTGGACCTCGCGGCCCGCAATGGCGGGCAAAGCGATGCGGCGGTGCTCGTCGTATGAGCGAGCTATTCGGCGTCGATATCGCGGGGATCATCCTCGACACCTTCGACGGGCAGCTTGATCGGGTCGTTCTCTACAAGGTTTCTGGCGAGGTCGACGAGCGCGGCATAACCAACCGCACCGCCGTCGCTTACGAAGGGCGGGGCGTGCGTCTCAAATGGCGCGCAGAAACCGCCCTTGCACGCGGCTTCCCCGTGAATACCGTCAAAGTGCTGATGTTGCAGGACGGGCTTCCCGAGCCCGCGAACGACGATGAGCTTGAAGTTTCGGGCTCGCGCTACCGCGTGCTCGCGTGCGATGCCGACCCCGTCAATGCGACGTGGGTGCTCGCGGCGGTCGTGACAGAGGCCGCTGCCAAGGATGAAGGCACGGCCGTTCCGGCTGGCGTCGGGTTTGAAATTCTTCCCACGTAAAGGGTCGGCCAACCATGGGCGAGACGATCGGCAAGCTTCGTAAAATGGGTGACGGCCTAGTCGCGTTCCACTGCCCCGGCTGCGGCCGCGCCCATGTAATCAACATCGATGCGAGCGACCGTCCCGCCTGGGGCTTCAACGGCAATTACGACGCGCCGACGCTCACGCCGTCAGTCCTCACGTGGGGAAAGCGCCGCATCACCGATGACGAACACGCTAGGATCATGGCCGGGGAAAGGGTCGATATCCCCGAGGAGCGCTGCCATTCTTTCGTGACCGATGGGAACATTCAATATCTTGGCGACTGCACACACGCTCTTGCCGGGCAGACCGTGCCGTTGCCGAATTTCGACAGTTGAAGGGGATCAACACAATGCAAGGGATCGATGCGCTCGGGGGCGCTGGCCTACTCGGCGTTAACATCACGCACGGGCGCGGGTTCACGCCCGAGGAGTTTGCGGAACAGTTCATGGGCAAATTCATGAACATCGCCGACACGGCCCCGCCGGCGATCCGCGATCAGGCGATCGAGTTCCGCGGACGGGTGCGCTCGTTGCTTGTCGTCTATCTGACCCAGGCCGCGCGCTCCGAGCGCACCACGCTTTACAACACACTCAAAAATGCGGGTCACGCCGACGTGGCCGAACTCATCTTGAAGCTATAGGAGACATCGAATGGCTATCACCACCGCGCTCGCCACTTCGTTTAAAGTCGAGCTTATGCAGGCCTTGCACAATTTCGCGGTAACGGGCGGCAACGCATTCAAGATCGCCCTTTTCACATCGGCCGCCACGCTCGGCGCGTCGACGACGGCCTATAGCGCCACGAATGAAATCTCGGGCACGGGGTACACGGCGGGCGGCGCGGCGTTGACCCGCGTCGAGCCGACCTCGTCGGGCACAACCGCATTCACCGACTTTGCCGACGTGGTGTTTTCGACGGCAAGTTTCACAGCTAACGGTTGCCTGATCTACAACACCACGAACGCCAACCGCGCCGTTTACGTTGGTGCGTTCGGCGCGGACAAGACGGCCTCGGGCGGTGATTTTCAGATTACGTTCCCGACCCCCGATGCAACGAACGCCATCATCAGGATTGCATAAAAAATGGCCATAACCACGCTCGACGGGTACATCGCCAGCGCTAAGCAGTTGGTGCCATGGGTCAAGACGGCCGCGCGCACGACCGTCGCGGCCGGTTGGTTCTCCCTCTTCGAGCTTGCGGGCAATCCGGGCGCGGGCACGCTCGCGGGCTCGTCGACAACGGCGGGTGTGGTGCCGGACGATACCGTCGCCGGGTTCCCCAGCCTCAGCACGTTCGGCGGCGGCGCTACGGGCTACATCAGCGGCATTGACTTTGGGTGTTCGACCGCGGCGCGGCTTGCGTTGTTCGATTGTCTGTTCAAAGCAGGCGCCTATGCCTTCAACGCCGCCGTGACGCTGTCGGCGCAGCCCTCCTATAGCGGGCGCATCCCGGGTGCCAACTACGCGGGTACGCAGATTTGGATTGAGGCCGTTACCGCCTTTACCGGCAACATGAGCATTGCCGTAACCTACACCAACCAATCCGGCACCACGGGCCGCACGACCGGCACCGTTGCGACAGGTATCGCACCGACGCTCGGCCGCATGATCCAGCTTCCATTGCAGGCTGGCGATACGGGCGTGCAAAAGATCGAAAGCGTGACTGCAACCGTTGCGACTGTTGGCACCTTCAACGTGCTGGTGCTGCGTCCGTTGTGGATGGGCCGCGTGAAAATCGCCAACGATGGCGATGTGCACGGCCTCGATAAAACCGGCCTTCCGCAGATTTTCGATACGAGCGCTCTGTTCCTCGCCATCGCGGCCGATGCGACTTCATCCGGTGTTCCCGAGCTACAGATAGAACTCGCCAACGCATAAGGGCTCACGATGGCCGCACGCCTAGCGACGCGCCCCGGGTTTTCGCGTTGGCCCGTAGGCCCCGCGACGGCTGCAACGCGGCTGCGCTCGCCCGGTGACGGGTACGCAGCGCTCACGGCCTATGAAGTCTTCCCGACGGTCGCGGCTTCGGCAGCACTCGCGGGCGTTGCGGGTGTTGCGGCTCCCGGCAGCGTAGCGGCGACGGGCGCGGCGGTTGTCGCGCTTTCGGGCATCGAAGCAACCGCAACGCCTGGGACTTTGACGGCGGCCGTCGCTGCGTCGGCGAGCCTTTCGGGTGTCGAGGCAACCTCCTTGCCCGGCACGGTTTCAGCAACAGGCGCGGCGGTTGCCAGCCTCACCGGCACGCCCGTCGCGGCAAGCCCCGGCTCGGTTGCCGCGACGGGCGCCGCACAGGCTGCGGTTTCTGGCGCACAGGCGACGGCGTCTCCCGGCACGGTAAGCGCCAGCATTGCGACCGTCGTCAATGTCTCGGGCGTACAGGCCGCCGCGTCGCCGGGCGCGGTTGCTGCCTCGGGCGCTGCCATTGTGGCTGTGTCGGGTGTTCAGGCGAACGCCGCCCCGGGCAACGTCGCCGTTACAGCCGGGGTGGTTGCTGGCCTCGCGGGCGTGCAAGCGACGGCTGTCCCGGGCTCTGTTGCTGCCAAAGGTTCTGTAGTTGCCCTACTGGCAGGGCAACAAGCGACTGCGCAGCCGGGCACCGTCTCTGCGGCTGGGGCCGCCGCCGTGGCCCTCACCGGGCAGCAAGCCAGTGCAGCGCCGGGCACAGTCGCGGCAACGGGTGCGGCCCGCACCACACTCACAGGCGCCCAATGTGACGCCGCGCCGGGAGCCGTTGGCGTAACGGCGGCATCGTCGACAGTTGTTGCCTTGTCGGGCGTGCAAGCCAACGCCGTCCCCGGCTCGGTCTCTGCCAAGGGTGCAGCAGTTGTCGCGCTGGCGGGCATCGATCTCACGGCCGCCCTTGGTGCTCTTGGCGTCACGGGTGCCGCTGTAGCGCTTCCACAGGGCGCTGGAGCGGTTGCAGGCGCGGGCGCAGTAGCAGCACTCACCTCCGCGCTCGCGGACATTCCGCGCACGTTTCAGGTTGAGCGCGATCCGGGCGCATCCGCTGATGTGGCTCACGACACGGGAGCGCCGAAACCCGTTGTCAAACGAGGATTTTTTAGCGCCATGGTGAACCGATGACGCTCGTTGCGATCAAAGAGAACGCTGGCAACTCGCTCACGCTAGAGTTTCCGATCAAGGAGCCCGACGGATCGGCAACGGACATCACGGGGGCCACGGTCGAATGGGGTCTCTACGCGCGGCCGAAGTCGCGGTTTGACGCCCTCGGAGCGGCGGTCGTCACGTTCTCGACGGCAAACGGCAAGATCACAATCCCCTCAGCCGGGCTTGTCCGCATCGCGGTCTCTGCAACCGATGTTTCCCCGGCAAGATACTGGCACAAGCTCAGCGTGACGATGCCGGGCGGCCTTAAGTTCTCGCCCGCCAAGGGCCCGGCAGACTTCGAGGGCTAGCGTGGCAGGCTTCACCAACCGCAACCGGCTCAATATCCGCCTTGGCAACATGGCAAAGACGGTGCGGCCGGTCGTGTCGCGGTCCCTCAAGCGCGGGGCGCTCAGAATAGAAAACACGGCCGTCGAGGGGATTATCGACCCCCCGAAAACGGGCCGCATTTATCCGAGCAAGCACCGCAAGGGCGCAACGCATCAAGCCTCGGCTCCGGGCGAGTTCCCGGCCGCCGATAGCGGGCGCCTGCACCAGTCAATCACAACCGTTACCGTCGAGGATAGCGATCACGCAATCGTCGTCGAGACGGGGGCAAATACGCCCTACGCCGAACCGCTTGAACTCGGAACGTCGAAAATGGAGCCCCGCCCATTCATGACGCCAGCGTTTCGCGAGCGCCGCGAGGAGATCAAAAACGACGTTACGCGTGCTGTGGCACAAGCTATTCGGCGGGCAGCTAGAGGGGGCGCATGATGAAACGGCTTCGCTTCGTGCGGGATTTCAACTTCTCCGAACTCATCGCCCGCGAGCATTGCGTGCTGTGCAAGGTGATGGGCATCCGCGCTTTTAAAGCTGGCACCGCGCCCATTCTCGTGAGTGAGGAGGCGGCCCGTGCTGCGCTTGAAGCTGGCGCGGCCGTCGAGGTGGCGCAATGAGCCTTGATGCGGGCTCCGATCTGTTCAAGGCGGTGCGCGCCGCGCTCCTCGCCGACACCTACCTCGTCACGCAGCTAGGAAACCGGGTGTTTTCGACGTGGGATAATCAGGACGTGGCAACGCCCATGATCCGCATGTCGGCCCCGGTCTCGCGCATGTATGAAATCGACGGCGCGGGCGAGGGGTCGGATACCGATCTTTGGGTGCATGTGTTCACGGCGGAAAGCTCGACGCTTGTATGCCGAGCAATCGCGACCAAGGTGCGGGCGCTGCTAGGTGGCAACGATCTCGCCCTCGATGGCTCCAATACGGTCGCCATCGACTACCGCGATACACTCATGCGCCGCGATGACACGAGCCCGCTCTTGCAGATTGCGATTGTCCGGTTCCGCGCGCTCACGACCACGAAATAACTCTAACCCACCAACCCCCGCACAGAGGAGCGCCTAGACCATGGGTCTTTCGGCAACTATCGACGCGCAGATTTCGTATCTGCTTACCGGGGCCCCCGACTTCGGAGCGGCCTCGCACAAATACGACGGCTGGGGCACGCGCGACCTCGGCAACGGCACATCCGCACAGCAGGCGGACCGCATTTATTCCAAAACCATCACGCTATCCGCATCGGCGACACAGGATATCGATCTGTCGGGCGCCTTGCTCGATCCGATCGGCGGATCGGCCGTGTTCGTCAAGGTCAAGGCCATCGCCATCCGTGCTCGGGACGCCAACACCAACAACGTTGTGCTTGGCAACGCCGCATCTAACGGCTTCGTTGGTCCGTTCGGATCTGCGACGCACACCGTTGCGCTGCCCCCAGGCGGCAATCTCATCCTGACTGCCCCGGCTTCCGGTTGGACGGTAACGGCCGGGACCGGCGACCTCCTCCGCGTCGCCAACTCGGGCGCCGGCACGTCGGTCACGTTCGACATCATCATTATCGGCACGTCGGCTTAATCCGGCAGTTATCCGGAAATTCCGGAACACTGCGCCCCTAACCTCAACTCTTCAACAGAAGGATAGCGCCAATGGTTGCCGCTGTTACGACCACGTTTGCAAAGTTCAAAATCCTCCTCGGAGACGGCGGCTCGCCGACCGAAGTCTTTTCGGCGGTTTGCGGCCTCACCTCGAAGGGGATCGATTGGTCGGCCGATACTGTCACATCGGAAGTGCCCGATTGCGCCAACGAGGACTTGCCGTCTTGGCAGGAAAAGGACGTTAAGAGCGTGTCGGCCTCGATCTCGGGCTCGGGCATGTGGTCGACCGTCAATCATCCGATCTTGGTCAATTGGATGCTCGCCGCGACCAAGAAAAACATTCAGATCGAATACACCGACGCCCCGTCGGGAGCGCCCAAGACGTTCGCAGGCCCCGCCGTGCTCACCAAGCTCAACAACCAAGTCGATAAGGGCGGCCGGTTGCAGGCCGACATTACGATCGAGTTCACGGCTAAGCCGACGATCACGAACGCGCCTTAAGGGGGCTGAATGAATAATCAGGGGGAAGTCACGGCAGCATGGGGCGACGGGGAGCACGGGTTTAAGCTTTCCGTCGCTGGCATTTTTGAACTCGAAGAGAAATGCGCCGCACCGTTCGCGGTCATTTTCTCCAGGGTCAACGGCGGCGCCTATGGGCTCGCCGATCTTTCGGAGACGTTGCGGCTTGGTCTCATCGGCGGGGGGAAAACGCCCGTTGAGGCTAAGAAGCTCGTCGACCGCTACATATTTCCGCTGGCGGAAAGTGCGCCCGTGGCCCGGCTCGTGCTCATGGGTGCGATGTTCGGATTTGAAGCCTCCCCCGTGGGAAAAGGGGAGGCGGCGCCGATGGAGACCGCGAGCACAAGCGCCTCGACGCCGCCGAACTTACCGGAACAGCCCGCCTCGTTGGTGTCGGACCGGATGAGCTTGGCCGAATTTCACTCTGGGAACTGGTGGCAGTCATAGAGGCATGGAATAGGGCGCACGCGCAGCCCGAGGAAGAAAAGCCGCCGCCAATGACTGATGCCGATTTCGATGCAATGATGGGGACGTGACGCAATGGCGACCGAGGCGGAACGTCTCTACATAACGCTCGAAGCCCGCCTCGATAAGTACACGCGCGACTTGAGCCAAGCGCAGGCGGTCACGAACGGCCGTCTGTCGCAGATCGAGGGCCGCTATGCGAAATTCGCAGCCAACCTCAAGGCTTCGACCTCCTCGGCGGCCTCGGGTGTGGGTGGGGCATTGGGCGGCCTCGCGGTCGCCCTTGGTGGTCATGCCGTCCTAGAGTACGCGACCGAATGGACGCGGCTCACCCGGTCGCTTGAAGGCAGCGAGGCCGCGTTTGGTATTGCGCTCAAGAGCGGGCACGAGATCACGCAACTCGCCAACGAGGCGCGTGTCGACGTTGAAGCCTACGCCAAGACCTACGTGCGGGCCGCCGCCGCCGTGCGTGACTTTGGTTATACGTCCAACGATGCCGCCGCCGTCACGTCGACGCTAGCAAAGGCGTTGAAACTTGGCCAAGCATCGGCATCCGAACAATCCTCGACGATCTTGCAGTTTTCGCAGGCTTTGCAGAAAGGCAAGCTTGATGGTGACGAGTTCCGCACCGTCATGGAAAACGCCGGTATCGTGCAGGAAATCCTCGCCCAAAAGCTCCGCGTCTCGAAGGGCGAAATCATCGAAATGGCGCAAGCCGGGAAGCTCAACATCAAAACCCTCGTCGGGGCGATGCTTGAGGCTCAAGGCAAGATCGATGCGCTATTCCGCGCGATGCCGGTCACTGTGGATGAAGCTTTTTCGGTCCTCCGCAACAACGTTGTTGAATATCTCGGCAACGCGGACAAGGCGAACGGGGCAACGCAGGCCCTCTCATCGGGAATTGTCGGGCTAGCAAACAATCTTGACACGATCGCCATCGCGGCCGGGGCCCTGCTGGGGTCGGCGGCGGTCCGCATGGCTGCTTTCGCCGCCGCCACGGTCGCCGTCGCAAATCCCCTCACGATCCTCGCCGCCGCCCTCGGCGCGGTCACGGTCGCCTATGAGGTGATGGGTGATAGGGTTGCCGTAAGTGACGACGGGGTCGTCAAGTTGTCCGACGCCGTCGGCGCGTTCTTGGACACCCTCAACGCCCGCACCGAACTCGATACCCTCACGCTACAAATCGAAATGCTCACCGGGGCCGAGCGCGAGGCGGCGATCGAGCACAAAAAACTCGTTGAACAGTATTCGGGATTTTGGGGCACCATGGCGCTTGGGCGCGATGTTGTCCTGCACTATGGCGCGGCGCTCGACGATCTCGCGGGCGGGCCCGTGCAACACCTCATTGCCAAGATGGCGTCGCTTGGCGATGCGGTCATGCAGGCAACCGGCCTTATGGATGACGCCCGCCGCCTTGCGCTTGAGAACGAGGCCGCTGTAGTCCGCTCGAAGGGCTTTGGCGGCGATGGCTTCAAAAGCTATTTGCAGAGCACCAACCGCCGCCCCTCCAGGGACATCAAGCCGAAAGCGACGCACAGTCAATTCGAGCGCGAAGTCGACCAAATCAGGAAGCGCACCGAACTCCTCAAGGCCGAGGCCGCGACCGTCGGGCAAACGACCTACTTGCAGGAAAAGGCCAAGGCCGCCGCCGAGTTGCGTGCCGCCGCCGCAGCGACCGCAGCCAAGGAAGGGCGTCGGGTCACGTCCGAGGAAAACGCCGCAATCGACAAGCTGTCGACGGCCTACGCCAACGCGCAGGTGCAAGCGCAATTTCTTTCCAAGTTGCAGGGCGAGCGCGAAAATATCAAAGGGCTTACCGATCAAATCGCGCTCGTTGGCCTCGAAGGCAAGGCCCTGGAAAAAGCCCGCATCGAACAACAGTTGCTCAACGATGCCAAAAAGGCGGGCATCGACCTCACCCCGGCACAGCGGGCCGAGATCACAGCCATCGCCGACCAAGAGGCGGCGTTGAAACATCAACTCGACACGATCAACGAAATTCGCACGCAGAGCGCCGACGCCCTCAAGGGGTTCATTACCGACATGCGCGACGGCAAGAGCGCCACGGAAGCGCTCGGCAACGCCCTCAACAAGATTTCCGACAAGCTGATCGATATGGCGGTTAACTCGCTCGTCGAAAACGCGCTCGGCGGCCTCTTCGGCGGTAAGTCGGGCGGGGGCGCTGGCGGCGCGAGCATCATGTCGCTTTTCGGTTTTGCCAACGGCGGGGTGATGACCCCCGGCCGAGGACCCGCCAGTCTGCCGAGGTTCGCCAACGGCGGCGTTTCCAAGTCGGCCGCTATCTTTGGCGAGGCTGGCGCGGAAGCCGCTGTGCCGCTTCCTGATGGCCGCCGCATCCCGGTCGATTTGCGTATGCCGAACATCCCCAAGGCCGCAAGTGGGGTCAACAACAGTTTGAGCCTACAACTCAACATCGACGCACGCGGCGCAACAGCGAGCGGCGTCGACAAGCTCAAGGGCGACCTTGTCCCTACAATTCAAAAGGTCGTGCGCGCCGAGGTCAACCAGATGTTTGACCGCTCGGCCCGCTTCGCCAAGGCGGGGATTTGATGACGATCACATTCCCTCGCGACCTCCCGCTTAATGGTCTCCTCACCGGACAATCGACCTTCGAGCCCGTCTATCAGCAGACCCGCGCCATTACGGGGGGCGGGTCTGTCAACGTCGCCGATCTTGGGCCCGCGATGTGGCAGGCTGACTACGCAACCGATGTGCTCACGCGCGCCGACTTTGCGACATGGGTCGCATGGCTGCAATCGCTGCGCGGCGGGTTGCGGTTGTTCAAGGGCCGTCCGCCGTTCTGGAAGTGGCCGCAAGCCTACCCCAAGGGCTTTGCGGCGCTCACCTACTCGGGCTCACCCTTCACCGGCCTCGGCAATCTGTCGGTTATCGGTGTAAGCCGGGACACGGCGACCATCAATCAGCTTCCCAACGGCTTCGTGCTGGCGGCGGGGGATTTTTTCTCGATCCCGGTCGGGACGCGCAACCATTTGCATCGCGTGATCGAGGGCGCGGTCGCAGCGTCCAACGCACTCACCGTCACCATAGAGCCGACAATTCGGCCGGGCGTCTCGACAGGTGTTCCGGTCCGCCTTGAGGCGGCCTACTGCGAAATGGCGCTCACCGAAGCGCCTAAAATCGTGCGCAACGCCAACAAGGGCGGCGCGATCTCGTTCACCGCAATGCAGGTGCTCATCTAATGCTCGCGCTGCCCTCTGGCATCCTCACCCTTCTCGAAGAGGGGCGGTTTTCCCTGCGCTACTTGCTCCTCGTTGAATTGGACACGGGCGACGCGGGCGCATGGAATGACACATATTCACTGAGCTACGGCGGCGTGACCTATGCCCCGCTCGGCGGCAACATGCTGATTTCTGAGGTGCCCGCCACATCGGAACTCGACAGCGACCGCGTCCGCGTCACCATCACCAACCTACAAAACGCGGTGACGACCATCGTTGCCAACGAGGCTTGGAGCCAACGCCCCTGCACCTTGTTCCTCGCCTTCCTCGACGACGCGGGGGACGTGCAGCATGTGCAGGCCCGGTTCTCGGGCTACCTCGACGATGTGGAAATATCCGACGCCGCCGACGATCTGTGCACTCTCACGCTGTCGATCGAAAGCACAAGCCGCGAACTCAACCGGTCGAGCGGCCGCACCCGCTCGGATGCCGATCAACGCCGCGTATCAGCAACCGACGGGTTTTTCAAACATGCTGCAAACGCCGCAACAGACAGCGATATCTATTGGGGACGCAAGGGCCCTCAGTTCCCGGCAAAAGCCACAGGATGAGCGGCGCGAGCGCTGCCCGGATTGGTCGCAGAAAATGCGCGGCCTCATCGCGCAGCATGTGCACACGCCGTTTGAATGGGGCGTCTCCGATTGCTCGTTCGTGTTCGATGTCATCGCCGCAATGACCGGCTTTGACGCGGCCGATGGGATGCGCGGCTATCTAACCGAGGCGGGGGCGATGCGAGCTGTGCAGCGCATGGGATTTAAATCCGTGCTCGAAGTCGTCGAGGCCTCTTTCGTTGAGATCGATCCGGGTCTCGCGGCGCGCGGGGACATCGGCTATCCGGCGCAAATCCCGCACCCCCTCATGTCGCCCGCCATTATCGACGGTGCCAACGCCTTCTCTAAGCAGCCCTCGGGCGGGGTCATCATGCCCCGCATCGCTCTTGCGCGTGCGTGGGCCGTCTAAATGCCATTTATTGCCCCGTTCGTTGTTGCCGCCGCTGGCCTAACCGGCACTGCTGCGACCATCGGCGCCGCGGTCGTCAACGTCGGCTTGAGCGTCGGCCTTAGTTTCGCGGCCAAGAAACTGAGGCCGAAACAGAAGTCGGCAACCGCGTCCGAAAGCCGGGGCGCGCGTGTTGGCTTGCAGATCAGCACCAACCCGCCGCGCACCGCCATCCTTGGGGAAGCGGCGACGGGTGGGTCGCTTGCCTACTGGCAATTGTCGGGCACCAACAACGACGTTTTGCATATGGTCGTCGCGCTGGCCGACCATGAGTGCACATCGCTCGAAAAGGTGCTCGTTAACGGCAAGGTCAAGGCGTGGAACTCGACCACGGGCGAAATCACAGGCTATGGCCCGAAACTTGTTGTCCGCTTCTACTCAGGCGCGGCCGGGCAGACCGCCGACAGCGAAATCGTTGCCGCCTCGGGAGGCCGTTGGACGACCAACGAGAAGGGGACGGGCGTTTGTTACGCCGTCATCCGTCTCACCTATGACGAAACGCTATTTCCCGAGGGTATCCCCGATCTTGCGTTCGTGGTTCGCGGCGCCAAACTTTACGACCCGCGCACCGCGACGACCGCTTGGTCGGATAACCCCGCTGTTGCCATTTACAACGTGCTGCGCGGCCTCGCCTCGGGCGGCGAACCGCTTCTCGGGATGAACGCCCCCGCAAGCGCGATCCGACTTTCCGAAGCGCAAGCCGCCGCCAACGCCTGCGACGAGGCCGTCGCGCTCAAGGCGGGGGGCACGGAAAAGCGCTATCGTTGCGGCGTCGTTGTCGACACTTCGCAGAGTAACCGCGACATTATCGAAACGCTTCTCGCTGCTATGGCGGGTGAACTCATCGCGGCGGCGGGCATCTATCGGATTGTTGCAGGCGTCGCGCAAACCCCCGTCGCAGCGTTGACGGATGCCGATCTGATTACGTCCGAGGCGTTGGTCACGCGTCCAAAGCACTCGCGGTCGGAACTCACGAACGCCGTGCTGGGGTCCTATACCGACCCGTCGCGCGCTTATGCGCAAGTCGCCGTGCCGCCGCGCACGTCGTCGACGGATGAGACGGCCGACGGTGGCATTAGGCTTTCGAAGGCCTATGACCTTGCGGCCGTCACCTCGCGCACACAGGCACAGCGGGTGCTCGAAGTCGAGCGCAAGCGGGCGCGGCGCATGGCTTCCTCGTCAATGCGCCTGCGTGCCCGGCATGTCGGGCTTGAGCCGGGGGATTGGGTGACGTGGTCCTCGGATCGCCGGGGCTACGATACCAAGACTTTTGTCGTGCACTCGACCACGGGCAACCGCGACCTCACGTCCGATATTGTCCTTATTGAGACCGATGCCGGAATTGACGATTGGGTCGCCGCGACGGATGAAATCGACGACAACCAAGTCATAGACCTCGCCTCGGCGGGCCCGCCCCTGTCGTCGGTGTCAGGGGTTGACCTCGACGCGGTCACGATCGCGACCACGGGGTCGGCACAGCGCCCCGGTCTACACATGACGTGGACGCCGATCACGGATCAAACCGTGGTGCAATTGCAGATCGAGTACCGCAAGGTTGGCGATACGGTTGCGCTCGGCCCGATCACGGTGCTCGACCCCTCGGCGGGGTCGCACACATGGGTTACGGGCGTGCAATCGGGCGCGACCTATGAGGGGCGTGCCCGCCCCGTCACCCGCCCGGAACGCACGACGACGTGGTCCTCGTGGGTGTCCTCGGCATCCGTGTCACCCAATCAGATCGTGCCGGTTGCCGCCTTTGCCTCAACGGTCGACCCGGCCGGGCTTCCGCCCGCAACCTTGAGCGCGCAGGCGCAATTCGAACTTGCCCTCGTGACATCGGTTGATACGCAACTCGGCTCGGTGTCGCAGCAGATCGCGGAACTCAAGACCTACACCGACCGGGCGCACCTTGCGACCATCAACGCGGTGCTTGATGGCTACGACAACCGCACCAAGATCGAAGTCGAGAAGATCGAGCGGGTTGCGCAAGACTTGAGCCTTGCGCAACAGATCACGACCATATCGGCGCAGGTTAACAACACGGTGCTTGCGGCGATCCTCGAAGAACAGACGGCACGGGCCACGGCCGACGCCGCGCTCGCTTCCAACATCGCAACAGCCCTCACGCGCGTAGGCGACAACGAGGCGTCCGTGACGGTGTTGGAAAGCTCGATCAACGGCATAGAGGCCAAGTTCGGCGTTGCGGTGAACGCTAACGGGCAGGTTATCGGCCTCTTCCAGTTGGACGGCAGCGCCGTTGCGGGCTCGACGTTCACGGTTGTTGCCGACAATTTCAAAGTCGCCAAGCCGGGCGTTGCGGGCGGCACGGCCGTTCCCGTGTTCTCAATTCAGACCGTCAACGGTGTAACCAAGCTGGCGCTACGCGGCGACATGCTTGCCGATGGGACAATCACGGCCAAGGCGCTGAACGTTGCGACGCTGTCGGCGCTATCTGCCAACCTAGGGACGGTCACGGCGGGCCTCATCCGCAACCCGGAAAACACGCTGATTTTCGACCTTCCGAACATGCGGCTGTACCGGACCGATGGAACGATGGAGCTTAATTTTTCCTCGAAGCTGTTCCGTATGGTGTTTTGATGGGAACAGAGCTTCGCGTGCAAAACGGCGCCGCAGCCATCTGGACGGACGAACGCGACGCCCTCCCGTTCACCGCCCCGCTTAGTCACGTCAACCGGCTCAAGTTTCACTCTGCACTCGACTACATTCAGATCATAGATGTGAAGACGTTTACTTTGACCGTTCCCGCCATCTCGGGACTGCTTGAGCGCACGGCAAGCTACACGCTCGGAGCGCACGGCAGGCCAGGGGTGCCGCTGTTTCTGGCAAAGATCAATGTCAACGGCACAAACGTTGCGTTTTCGGCGTCGGTGCCGGTACACCGCAACGAGCTACAAAACGACTTTCTTGCCCGCTGGCTCGCCATTGGTGCGGACGCGACCAACTTCATTGTGCACGAGTACGCAATTCAATCCGGCACCGCTGGCGCCCCGGATGGAATGATGCCGCGCCCGGCACAGACTTTCCAAATCACCTGCTACGTAACGGACGTGATGCTATGAAGGGGATCGAGATCACAGCATCCGCAATGACGCTCGCGGACGGGCTGTTTTCGTCCAATAACCGCTATCCGCGCAAGGTCGCAGACCTCGCAGACCTCGCGCTGTGGATGACGAAAGCGCAGGCTGTGTCCGCCGATATCGTGCTGCCCGCCACGTCGACATCTTCGGCCTATTGCCGTTGGCGATGGGAGTGCGGCCCCGCAACGATGCCAGCCTCATTAACAACCCCCATAGCCACAGCCCCCGGCTTCGCCGTTGATCAGGCTATCGGCGTATGACGGTCGAGATATCGGGCGGCCGGATTGTCGTCACCAAGGGCGGCGTCAAACGCTTCGATAGTGCGGACGCCATGTTTCACATTACCAACTCGTACACCGGAGCGATTGATATTGATGCCGTGGGCCTCGGCCGCGCCGTGGTGGATCGGACGGATTATTTCGATATCGGCGCGGCCAACGCCTTTGCATCGCAGATCGTGGGCGCGGTTAAGTTCACGCTCAACAACAACAATGCTGGCATGGCCTATGACCGCTGGCACTCGATGTTTGGCGGCTCGATCTGTTGGCTGATGGACGGCGAGCCCGATATCAGCGATCGGCGCGGCTCAAACTACGGATTTGGGCAGGGCGTTTTTTATCATTTCGACATATCGGGCGGCCGGGCGCGGCTCGTGCGCCGCCTCGTGTTCGCGGGCGTGGGGAGCGCGTCCTACACGATCTTGTCGCACAGAATTAACTACCAACTCCGCGCCGGGGTTTGGGTTTAACGGGGGCACCTTCCACTCATGGCAAAATGGTATCGGACGGGGACGGTCAACGTCACCAACGGCAGCGCGTCCGTTACAGGTGTAACAACCGCTTGGCTTAGCCAGGTCAAACAAGGCGACGAGTTCCTTGGCCCGGATGGCAAATTTTACGAAGTATCCGTCGACCCCGTTAGCAATACCGCCCTGACACTTGAGACCAATTACACCGGCACCACGGTCACGGGACAAGCCTACGCCATTTTGCGCACGTCGACCGCATGGTCTGTGGTTGCCGATCTGTCGTTGAAGATTTCGAACTTCCTGCAATCGGTCGTGTCGGTACTCGGCGGCACGGGGGCGCCGTCCTCGGGACTTGGGGCCGACGGTTCGCGCTACTTCCGGTCCGACGTGCCGGAATATTACACCAAGGCATCGGGCGCATGGTCGTCGCCGATTTCGCTCGTTGGCCCCCAGGGTCCGGTTGGCCCCGGCTTCTCGACGACCTCGACGACAAATAACACCATCGGCACCGGCTCCAAGACGTTCACGGTTCCCGGCTCCGGAACGTCCTACCTCGGGTCGCGGATGCGCTCCGCCATCACGGCGAGCCCGACGAACTACCTTGAAGGCGTTGTGACGGCGGCGACCTCAACCTCTGTCACGATCACATCAGACCTTGTTGGCGGCTCGGGCACGTCGGCGGCGTGGTCGCTCGTTGTTACTGGCAACAAGGGCGACATTGGCCCGGCCGGGCCCGGCAGCACGGGCACCTCGACGACCTCGCTCGTCATCGGCACTGGCACCAAGACGCTCGCCACGCAAGCCGGGTTGAACTTGATCGCCGGGCAGCGTGTCAGGTTTGCCGATCAAGCCGCACCTACCGTCAATTTCATGGAAGGGTCAATTTCTTCCTACACCGGCACTTCGATGTCGGTTTCGGTCGATACCATCGGCGGCTCGGGCACCATCGCGGCTTGGAATATCGGCGTTATCGGTTCGCGTGGCTTGCAGGGCATCCAGGGCATAGACGGCCCGCAAGGCGTCGCGGGTGCCTCCTACGCTGCGACCTCGACGACCTCGCTCGCGATTGCAACCGGCAGCAAGACGTTTACGACGCAAGCCGGACTTGCCTATGTCGTCGGCTCGCGCGTGCGCGCGGCGGATAGCACCAACCCCGCAAACTATATGGAAGGCGTTTGCACCGCCTACGCGACAACGAGCTTGACGCTCGCGGTCGATAAGATCGGCGGCTCGGGCACGGTTGCCACATGGACCCTCTCGCTCGCGGGTGATGTTGGCTCGCCCGGCACCAATGGAACGAACGGCACCAACGGTGTCAGCTTCACATCGCGCGGTGCCTACAGCGGCTCTACGTCCTACGTCCTCAACGATGTGGTGCTAAACCAAAATTCGAGCTGGATTTATATCAACTCGACGCCCTCGACGGGCAATGCGCCGCCGACACTGCCGACAGCGTCCAACACATGGTGGCAACTCGCCGCGCAAAAGGGCGCGGATGGCACGGGCGCCGTCAGCAGCGTCAACGGGCAGGCTGGCGACGTAATCATCAACATTCCGACGCGACAGACTTTCACAGCCGATGGCACTTGGACGAAGCCAAGCGGTTGCCGTGCAATCCGGGTCTCTATGGTGGGCGGCGGCGGAGGTGGTGCGGGCGCGACGGCAGCCGCGTCCAACGCCTGCGTAGGTGGTGGCGGCGGGGCTGGCATCTATGCCGACGCCCTTATCGACGTAACGTCCGTGTCCTCTTACGCCGTTGTGGTGGGCGCAGCGGGTGCGGCGGGCGCGGCGGCCAACGGCAACGGCGGCGCGGGCGGCACGTCGTCAATAGGCTCAACCGTGCTCACGGCCCCGGGTGGTGGTGGTGGCGTGGCGATGGCCTCGGGCACAACCGTTGCGCTGTCGGCGGGCGGCATTGGTGCGACGGGCGGCACGGGCGGCGACTACCGCGCGGCGGGCTCGGACGGCGGCAACGGGTTCCGTGTGGCGGGCAGTGTCGGGCTGGCTGGGTACGGCGGCGCGTCGGCGTTTGGCGGCTCCGTGCGCCCCCCGGGCGCGGCGGGCGCTGGCCGCACGGGCGTTGCTCCCGGATCGGGCGGTTCGGGCGCCAACAGCACGAGCGCGACCGGCTTTGCGGGCGGCGCGGGCGCTCCCGGCATCGTGAACATTGATGAATACTACTAAGGGGGACGTATGGGGATGATCGTCACGCGCGAAGCGCTCGCGCGTATGTTTCCGCGCGCCTTGCCGGAATGGCTCGACGCACTGGAACGCCTCGCGCCGCAGCTTATGGAGCACTACGGTTTCAACCGGCTCGATTGGTGCGGGATCGTTGGGCAGATCGATGCCGAGACCGATGGGCTCGCACTCAAGAGCATGGCCGAGGATATGCGGTTTTCGGCCGAGCGTATGCTTGAAGTCTACTCGAAGCGCCTCAGGGATTGCGTCGGTGTTCCCGTCCCCCCGCTCGGCGGGCGGGTGTTCGCGAGCAAGGCCGCGCTCGCTCGGGCGTTGGCGCACAACGGCCCCGCCACGGCCGACGTTGTCTATGGGGGCCCGCACGGGCGGGAAGGAACGCCGCCTTGGCGCGGATCGCTCTACATCGGGCGCGGTCCGCTACAGGAAACCCACCTCAACAACTATCGAGCGGCGCGGGATGAGATTTGCCGACAGCCGGGCGGTCCGGGGTGTCCCGATCTCGTGTCGCACCCCGAGTGCTTGGCGGATGACCCCGAGCTAGGCGTGCGGGACGTGTTTGCGCAATGGAAGCTCAAGGGTCTGTCGCGCTACGCGCAGCGCCAAGAATGGGAAACGCTGTCTGACGTGCTCAACACCGGCAACGCCAACGACAGCGTGAAGCCGTTCGGACTTCCGCGCCGGTTGCGCGCCACGGCCCGCGCGCTCGCAATCTGGCCAGATGAGGCCGGGGACATAAGCCCCGCCAAATCTGACGCCCCGGCCGTGATGCGCCAAGGCGACCGGAACGGCGAAGTCAAGCGCCTGCAAGAGCGGTTGATCGAATTGGGTTATGGCCCCGGCCCGGCCGATGGCACGTTCGGCGTGCTCACGACACGCGCCGTTGTGGCGTTTCAGGCCGAACACGACTTGAAGCCCGACGGCATCGCCGGGCCGCGCACGCTCGAAGTCATGGCGGCGACCGCCAAGGCACCGGGAGAACATAACGACATCGTTGCGGCCGATCTCCCCAAATCGAGCACGGTTGCTGCGGCGAGGTGGATCAAGCGCACCGTTGCGGGCGTGTTCGGCTTCAACGTTGTGAGCGAGACAGCCGATCAAGCCGGGCTCGGGTTCGTCGACATGGGTCTCGGGCAGGCCGAGAAGGTCAAGAGCTTGGCGGAACGGGTGCAGGCTCTTGGCATTCCCATTCCGACAGGCCGCCTCGTGCTCGCGGCGCTCATCGCGTTGGCGTGCGCCGCGCTGTGGCATTGGGCAGGAAAGATAGAAATCGGCCGCGCTCTGGCGGCCCGTCGAGGGGGGTAACATGCAGGACGCAACCAACGACAACAGCCTCACGCCGAGCTTGAGGGAGAAAATCGAAGGGATCTATGAGCGTGCACGCGACAACGTGCCGAGCCTCACGACCGGGCTTTTGATTGCCGCGCTGTTGGTTGGCGCTGGCGTTGGGGCCCTCGTCTCGAAACCGTTTCACCGCGCGGAGATCAACCGCGAGTGGCGTGAGCGTATTGCGTCAAAGAGTGCGGCCGTCCGCGATGTCCTCGCCAAAGGCGACGCGGAAGCCGAAGCGGCCGACAACGCAATCCTTGAGACCCTGGGGGCCTACGATGCACGCCTATCATCCGCCGAAGCTGCTTTCGCCAGCGCCGCGCACAATGTCACTCCTCACCGCGACACTTGTCGCATTCCTGCTAGCAGCCTGCACTAAGGATGCGGTCGTTGTGCAGCCCATAGCCCTCGCTCCCGTGGCGAGCCGGTTGAAGGCAATCCCCAGCGTCCCCAAATGCGACCTTCCCATCCGGGCCGACTACGACCCGAGGGAAGTAGCAGCCTACGCGGCGTGCTGGCGTTCGGCCTATGACGCCCTTTTCGTCAAGCACAAGGGGCTGATCAACGCCGTGCTGCAACGTGAGCGCACGACCGCCAACGCTGTCGCGCTTGCGAAGTCGTGAGGTCCAATGATGCAATCACGGGCCGAGCGGGACTTGAGCGCCCTCATCACGCAAGCCATCCAAAGCAATCGACCCTTGCGGGGTTCGGCGGGGGCCGATCATGGAAGACCTAATCCTACAGCTAAACCGATCGATCACGGATTTGCACCGTTCAACAGGACGGATCGAAGCCCGGTTAGAGCATGGGGATACGATGTTTCGCGAGATACGGGACGATCTCCAAGAGATCAAAGGCAAGGTTGCGACGATCGAAGCGTCGAAACCCGCCTCGCCGAAGCCGTCGCGGCTGGAAACCACGCAAAAGCTCGTCGAGGTCGTGATCCCGGCTCTCAAGGAAGTGTGGCCATTCCTCGCCATGACGGCGGCGGGGGTGGCAAAACTTCTTGGCGCGAGTTTCTCGCTCGGGCTTGGCCCGTAGTGCGCCCGTTCGCACGCGCCGGGGCAATGCTCGCCGCTCTGGTGCTGATCCTCATCTAACGAAATTCGGCGGGCAATCTCCCCCGAGTGCCCGCCGATCGCTAGGGCCCGCCCCCTAGCCGCCCGCCCCGTCCGTGCCCCCTTCCCCGGCACGGACGGGGCTCTTTTTGCGTTTCAGCGCTTCTCGCCACGGGCGCGGATTTTAGACGCTACCGACATGCACGGCGTTCCGCCCGTGTTGGCCATTTCGACAGCGATCTGAGCGCACGCCTCGCGCTCATTGAAAATCAAAACCATAAAAGAATCAGCGATGCCGCCACAAATGGCCTCAACCTTCTCGCTAGGCATTGCCGACTTATCGGCCCCGAGCCTCCGTGCCAAATAAATCAGCGCCAAGGCCGCGTCTCTCTTCATTGCGTCGCTCATGCCTCGCCCCCGCGCTTCTCGCCACGGGCGCTAAGCCGCTCGCGTGCATCGGCTGTAGAGGTCACGGTGCGCTGGGCCAGCCATGCCTCAATGTCGGGGAGGCGATAGCAGATGCGACGCGGCCCGAGGATCGAGTAGGGCGGACCGAGGCCTTCGGTGCGCCAACGCTGAAGCGTGGGCACCGTGAATAGGTCGGGGTAAAGCTCCGAAAGTCGTTTCGGGCTAACGAGTGTCTGCTGTGTGTTGCTCATGCTTCCCTCATTTCCGGGCGGGCTGTCAAAAGTTGACAAGCCCACGTCCCTGTTGTCCCTATCGTTCCGTATTTGGTCACATAAAGACCCGTTTTTGCACATTCTGCCCCGCCTAATTACTACCTTGAGGTGGTAGCGGGGCAACCCGTGAAGGTTCAAATCCTTTCAACCGCACCAATACTTTACCGAGATACGCGCCCTTGGCTCCGTGTCAACTGTTGACTGGAGCGCTCGTTTTCTCCTCGTGTTGCCCCTTCAATCCGTCGCTTCCCGCGCAATTCGCAGTAACGCGGCTAGCAGCAACAACACGGCACCTCACCCCTTCCCCGTCCTCCCCTCGATTAGAATTGCATCCACCACATCGACAGCGGGCCGGGTCGTCTCGGCGTCGGGGTGTGTGTAGACGTTGCGCGTCGTCGCCTCATCGGAGTGTCCGAGGAGCGCGGCGGTGAACGCGGTTTGCACTTTGCCGTGCGCCCATGACGCGACCGTGTGCCGGATTGTGTGCGGCGTCACGTCGGTTTTGAAAACCGGCTTCCCCTTGGCGTTCACCTCGTACCGGCCGAGACCGGCACGGGCGACGGCGGCCTTGAAGCCCTCGCGGCACTCCTTGAGCCGTCGGCCGCCATGCTCGACGACATGGTCGCAGGTGCGCCCCTCATGGACGCGCGCCAGCACCTCGCGGGCGAGCTTGGACATGGCAACGAACGCGCGGCCCTTGCGCCAAGTGCGATGCATTGGGTCGGGCGGTAGGTCGACCTCAAGGTCGATCGTCCCCTCGGCGAAGTCGACCCGGCTCCATTCCAAGTCTAGGATTGCGGTATGCCGCCCGCCTGTGGCGAACAACAGCACGATAAACACCTCGACATGCGGGTCGCCCCTGCGTGCCGCCTCGATCAACCGCAAGGCTTCGATCTGCGACAGGACGCGGTCGCGCTTCTTGCCCCGACGCGGGAGCCAATGCGCCGGGCGGAACGCGATCAAACGATTTTCCGCCGCGTACTTGAGGCAGATCGACAATCGCGATAGTTCCGTGTGCACGGTGTTGGGCGCGATCCCGGCCTCGAAGCGCTGGCGGGCGTACTCGCGCCAGTCGTCCCGGCTCAAGTGCTCGGCAACGCGGTTGGAAAAGTAGGGCGCGAGCGCGACCCAATTCGCTGCATAGATGTCATTGCGGAAGCCGTCCTTCGCGCGCTCGGCGAGCCACGCCCGCCACAGCTCGCCAATGGTCTGTGCTGTCTGCACTTTCTTGATGGCGCTAAGGCTGTCGGCGAAGCGGTCGAGCGCCGCGCGGGCGTCGGCCTCGGATCGCGTGAGCGGGAGGAGCCGCTTGCGCTTGCGCCGCGCCTCCCCCGCCTTGCCTACATGATCGAAGTCGGCAACCCAATGTCCGCCCGATCGTCCGAGGACGATGCCGCCGCGCTCGTAACGATCTTGTTGGCCGCCTCGCATTTGCGCTTTGCCTCTTCGCTTATTCTGATGCCCGATGCCCGTGCGCCTTGCTCTTTCGCCGAGATCGAGAAGGCTTCGAGCTTCCCCGCCTTGATGAGACGCCGCACCGTGCGGACGTTCGTCCCCCAATTCATCGCGAGTTGTTTGACCGTGTAGGCTTTGCCCTCTTTCATTCTGCTCCCCTATGCTCCCGGCCGCGTTGCAGCCTCTTCGAGCGCCAGCAACCGGCGTTCGAACTCCCCCATTCGACGTTCCACCATATCCAAGCGGCGGCGGTTCACGGCCTCGACGGGGCCGCCCCTTGTCTCCGAGCGCTCACGCTCTGCGATCTCCTCGGGAGTGTAGCCGAACTCGCGGCGGCGCCAGTCTCGCACAGAGTTCGGATTAAGAGCCTCGCGACCCGGACGTGCGGCGAGCACATCCTGAATACGCTCATCGGACCAACCGGCCCGGTAAGTGACGGTGCGCGCCGCGTCGTCAATCTCGGCATTCACCGCGAGTAGGCGGGTCGCGATCGTGGCGTCGCTCGCGTTGAGGTGTGCGCGCTTCGGCTTCGGCGCCTCTGTGGTTGAGGTCTCGGCCTCGGGCTCGGGCTTTGCGGGCATCGGGTGCACTCCATTGGGTTTGGCTGTTGGCGCCGGGACGCTGGCGACGGGTTGCGGCCTGCATGTCTCGCGGATGGCGTCGGGACAAAGCGGCGGCTCGGGGTAGACCGGAAGCGCGATGTCGTCGAAATCGTCCTCCTCCCAATTGGTAGTGAAGGGCGGCGGCGGGGTGACGGTCACGATTGTTTCCGGCTCCAAGCCTTTAGCGGCGGCCTCGGCGAGAACTGCGCCGAGCGTGCCCGTCTTGACGGCGCGGCGGGCAACTTGCAGCGGTTCGACACCGTTCTCGCGCAACACGCGCCGCAACAGGGTGCGCGTGTTGAGCATGGCACGAGCGACACTCGTCGGCGTGCCGGAAAACGGCACCTTGAAAACACCGCCCGCCCGCGTCTCGATCTGTACGTAGGGATGCTTTCCGCCGTGTCCGAATTTGTGTGTGACCGGATAGCGATCAAGTTCCGTGGTGATGGATTGCATGAGGTCGCGGTCGACGCCGCGCAGATATGTCAACGTCGCCATTTATGTCCCCTTCGCTTTGGCGTGCGCCTTGGTGCCGATCACAATCCGCGTATAGGCGGCGGCATCCCCGCGCGGCGCAGCCCATAGCGCGTCGGCGAGCGCGACGGGGTCGAGGCCAAGGGACAAAAACCAAGCAAGCTCACCGCGCGGCCCCTTCTTTTCCGCCTCCTCGTGATGGGGCAGGCGGCATAGCGGGATTGCGTAGCGGTCGGGCGCCCTTAATGCCGCGCCGCGCGTGCCGGGGATGCACTTCAAGTGATGCGGGTCGACGCCAACCTTGTTGCACCCTGGGATCGCACACGGGCACTTGCGGATCGCAACGAGGTGCTTTTCATCGTTGCCATCGCGGTCCTCGCGCGGGTCGTGATTGCGCTTTTCCTTCTCACGCTCTAGGCGCGAGGGGCGGAAGTTTCCGAGAACGTGTGGGCGCCGGATTTGGCTAGCCATGGCCGACAACCTCCATGCCCTCGCGCGTGCTTTTGTCGAAAGCCACAGCCTCCCGGTGTAGTTGCTGCATGGCATCCAAGAACGCCACCTCGATATTATCCGGGTCCATTCCGTCTAGGTCCTTGCGCAGGCACCCCAAGAGGACGACAAGCGTGGTCCAACAGACAATCCCCCGCATCCCGTGCGTGATCTCCCGCGTGTAGGTGACAGCCTTCATGACCGTTTCGAGTTCGCGCTCTGTCATATCCAAGTCACTCGTCATTGCGAGATAGCTCCCCCTTTTTCCCGATGGCGGCAATTCGCGCGTCGGGGTTGTTCTCAAAAAATGCCGCCATGTCAGGGCTCGCGCGCAGGAAGTACGCGCACGCTTTCATCAGCGCCGGATGGGCGGCATGATAGGCGAGTGTCGTCGCGGCGCTTTCCAAAACGGCGCGGGCGCGCACATCGCGCTCCGCAGCCGCCTTATCGCGCACGTAGGCCGCCTGTACGGCGAGGCTTGGTGCGTCCTCTGCCATTAGAAACCAAAGCTCCCGGCAGCGGGCAGGCGCGGGACAACAACATTCGTGCGCGTGCACGTCGGGTCGACTTCCTGCAACACGCGCTCAAGCTGATAGACGGCTTCGCTCGTGTTCCCGGCTTTGATGTGTTGGCGCGCGCCCTCAATGTCCCCGACGTGGTATTGCAGGACTTCCGTCGCCTCCTGTGCCGCGCCCTCTAGCTCGGCGACCTTTTCCTCGGCCGCTTCGAGGTTTTCGCGGACGGCTTCGAGTTCTTCTGCTTGCTCCTCGATTGCCTCGATCATCGTGTCGAGCATGTCTTTAAACGCATCGATCGCGGCCAAAGCCTCGTCGAGCGTCCCCATGGGCTGCTGACTGATCTCCTCGAATTTTTTGCGTGCCTGCATAGTGGTGGTCCCCCTGTGTTATGGGCTCATCTGAGCCACGAATTGAAGTAGTCCCGGGATGGCCTTCGACGTGATCGTCACGGCCTCGCCGGGAAGTTTGTTCGCTATTTCTAGGATCGCGTGCTCGGGCCAAACGCCAACGAGCCCTGCCAGATAACCGGCATCAAGGCCGAACTCCGTGGGGGCATCGACCTCGGCGTCGACACTCTCTGAGCCCTCGTTGCGTCCGCGCTTATCGCTGATGAGATGCACGGCATCCTCTGAGCTTCGGAGCACGACAACCGGAGCTTTTGTCTCCGCGCGCAGGGCCACGATGCGCGCGACGGCCTCGGAAAGCTCGGAGCGCGAAACCCGCACGCCCGCGCCGCCCATGATTTTGCGCATGTACCCCTGATAGGAGACAAAATCTCCGTTGATGAGCCGGGACATCACCACGGCCTCGCCGACGGATACGCTTACAAAAGTTCGGTTCGCGCTCACACGGGCAATACCCTTCTCACCCGAGAGGGCCGAAAGGATCGCGCGCACGGCGGGCGTTGAGATCGTGTGCGTCGCGATGGAGGATGCACCGGGCGGGAGCGGAAAAGCGTAGTGAGAAAACCGCTTGCCGTCTGTGGCAACGAACACGAGGCTTGCGCCGTCCCGGCACATGCACACGCCTTCGAGGCCGTGCTTGTCCGGGCTCACAGTGCCTTTGGTCGCGTTGAGCGCCGCAGCCAATGCGGGCGCGTCGATTTCAAAAGAGATCGCGCCCTCGCCCTCGTCGAGCGCGGGCATGATGGGGAATTGATCGGCGGGCAGGCGGCCGAACTCATAGCGCTGGCGCGGTCCGGTGACGACAGCGCGGGCGTCGCTGCCCTCCTCGGCCTCAAGCGTGATGACGGATTTTCCGAGGCCCTTGACGATGCCCGCCACCTTGGACGAAATCGCGGCGCACCCCTCTTCGAGCACATCGCACGGCACCGACGCCGACGCCTGAATATCAACCTGCGTGCCCACAACACTCAAGAAGCCCGCCCGCGCTTCCATGCGGAAGGTGTCGAGGATGGGGATTGTGTCGCGACCCGGCACGGCGGCGCGCACTTTCGAGAGTGCAGCGGCTAGGGTGTTGGCGGGAAGTTCGATTTTCATACGTTAATCCCCGTCAAGCGCATTTCGGCGCGCACGTTGGCGTTGGCGTTGTTCTCTTCCCATTGCTTTTTTTCGATGTGCTCCATCTGCT
>ERZ650310.36-NODE-36-length-38508-cov-15.309417_pt1 | contig 38508 bp, 59 predicted proteins | sample MGYA00376246_ERZ650310 | MGnify/ENA primary metagenome ERZ650310 (study PRJEB26733, sample SAMN07839286) | wastewater metagenome | biome: small river; feature: stream; material: water | place: USA: North Carolina | collected 2016-03-01 ...
TTCTCGTTAACTCGCTTCGTCGGAAGCCATGATGCACTCTGGCTTGTGCTTGAAAGCGATCGGGCTCTGCTTGACTGCTTGGCAATAGGAGCACTGCCAGAATGGCGAGCGCGGTCCCATCGACCTGACGGCGTGCTGCTCTAGCGTGCGTCGCAGCGTCTCGTAGCGATCCGCTACCTCATGGATAGCCTGCCGGGAGGTCAAAACCATCACGCCATCTTGGTCCGCTTGCTGGTACGCAAGAAGTGCCTGCAATGCTTCGCTCATCGCCTTCCTCCCAGGGGTCCGGCCCGGAGATTTGCGCGGTATTCGTCCAGCCGCTCCGGGATGTCGTTGGTCCCAGCGCGGTCAATCTCCAGATCCTCATCAAGGAAGCACTGCTCGCACAGCGTGAAGGCCCGTCCAGTCGGCGAGTAAATGCCGCTCTCGCCAAGGCAATCCTTCATCTGGTCCACGCGCCTGCGGCAGCGTGCGCACATGTATCCAGTGGCGTAATCCATTGAATTGTTCCTAAAGCTCGCGTTAGCGCGAAGCGCGTCGGTTTTGCGATGCGTCCTTGAGAATTTCGGTATAAAGCTTCAGCGTCATGGCCAGAACGCCGATGTTAATGGCCAAGACCGCCAAATTTGCGTAGAGCATTTCCATTTCCGCGTTATCCAATCGTTTCGGAATCTTCAGGATGACAAAACGCCTTGTTGAAGGATTGAGGATATTCCGTCCCGTCCTTCCTGACGCACCACCACCGTCCGCCTCGACCTTCTCCGATGATGACGCCATGAAATTCTTTGATCGTTGTCTTGACCACGACTCGATCACCTTTCTTCAATTCGCTCATGTGCCTTCCCTCGACGATAACGTGCGCGTCATGTGCCCAGTCCGATGGTTAAGGCATCGCCGGCAGCGGCATCCAGTGCGTGAGGTAGCTCAGACCGAGATGCGACGGCGTGCCAGCTTTGCGTGCCTGCCACATGATGCTAGCCCTGACGACGAACGGTCCGCGAGGGTCGCCGACAGCGCAGACGAGGAACATTGCTTCAGGTTCTTTGGGCGCTGTTTCGATAGGCTCCCATTCGCCAACGATGGCCGTACCGTCGCGCACGAACAGCGCATCGTAGTCAGTCCCGAGCGCCTGAGCTTCATAGTTGGCTTCAGCTTCGTCCGTGAAATATCGCCACGATCCGTTGGCTAGCGTCTCACCTGCAGTTGCAGGATCGGTGCGCGCCAGACGGAAGGCCACGGGTCGCTTTACTAAATAAGTCATTGCCTTCTCCTATGTGCATTAACAACCCGTTATCGCGGCTACGACCAGCACTGCTGGCCAGAAGCTCCAGAGCAGCGGCACGCGCCACCATTCGGAGCACTCGTAGGCTTTGTCTCGCTGGTAGTCCGTCATGTGGCCTCTCGTGATGCCTGGTATTCGCTGAAGGCCCGCATCAAACGCTCGCAGAAACCGCCTTCCAAGCCGATCGTGCACTGAGGCAAGCAATCCTTGTCGGCACACCCGTCCCAGATCGCCAGAAAATCGGCCGGATATTCCATCGTGAGGTTGTCCCTCGTTGCGCGTAATTCGGTCATTTAGATTCGCCTCGCCATGTTGCGAAGTGTGATAGCCAGATTGCGACAAACGTTCTCTTGCAATTGGCAGCGCGGTTCATTCCTGAATTCTGCCGCATCCTTGGCCCAGCGTTCGGCAACTTCGGCGCACTGCTCGATTGCCTCTCTCCTTACGGCTTCGTCGCGGTCTCGCAGCGCCAGCAGGTGAGGGGCTTGGAGGTCGGTTGTGGTCATTTCAGTTCCTTCCTCGCAATCGGGGCATTTAGGCGGATTGCTTGTCGCGCCATGTATCGAAATCGTCGCAATCATCGTCCTCCCAATCGACCCATTCGGCGCCGTCATAGATCCACAGACCTCCCGTGTTGGAATAGTCGCCCTTAACCCTGCGAGAAAATTGGAAGTCATCGTATGCCGCCAGAGCATCAAGAAGAACGCCAGCTTGGGTAAGGTCGGCAACGGGCCATTCAAATGGCTCGCCCGGAATTTGTGGAATCCACCAGACGCGAAGATCACCCTTGGTCGGTGGCGAAAATTTCGTTGTGAAATGGTGGTAGATCAGACCAGCGCCGTCCATTTGATTGCTCCTTAATCCCCCAACTGGTCACAACACGAACGCGATGATCGGCCAGACGATCTCGTAGGCCAGTATTCCGGCCCCGCCGATAATGATGGCGTTCAGGATGGCGTCGATCATCGATCCCTCCCGTACCGTCGCGCGTGCGACTTGTAGCCATCCAGGAACGGCTTCGGCTCTTTGGGCTCGCGTGGCTCTACCGTTCCGTCCATTCGTTTCTTCCACTTGCTGTCTCGGCTGCCCGGAAACCGGCTCGTCTTCTTGATCCCGTTGTGCCGATCCTGGATGCGCTTGGTCTTCGCAATCAGCGGAACGTCATGCTTGCGCGTCTTGTCGTTGTGGCAGGCGTGGCAAAGCACCTTGCAGTTCTCCAAGGTCGGTTCGCCGCCGAGCCCGTCCGCAATGTCGTGGTCGAAGTGAAACTTGACGCCGAACAGCGCGCCGCAGTTCTCGCCCTCACATTTGCCATCTGCACGGCGCAGCGCCTCGCGTTTGACGGGTTTTGGGAATTCGCGCCTCACGACACCAACTCCAATTCACGAAACTTGATGCCCTTCTCGGCGCCGAACGCATAGATCAGTTCCAAAAGCTCGCTGATCTCTTCCTTCGTCATCTGCGAGGTCCGCATGCCGAGCGGGACGAACGTGCCGGCGTCGATACCTGGGACCACGCGGGTACGGCGCAGCGAGGCCGTGAGCACGTCCTTCCAATCTTCGCTGGAAAGCTTCTGGCCATACCAATCGACCTGCTTGCTGATCTGGCCAAGCAAACTCCACATGAGCGCGTTTTGATCGAGGGAGCGCCGCGGCGCGCGAAACTCGACCGTTGTCCCGGCCGGCACGTTCTGGGTATCCATGGCCCATCGAGCGATCAGATTGCGCTCGGCCTGTCCTTTGATCTCGACGATGGCACGGGGCATTAGGCGGCTTCCTTCTGCCCATATTTGCGGATGAATTCGACCGTCTGCTGAAGCTCGATGTTGAATAGATCCACCTCGTTGGCGATCTTCTTGATGTATTCTTCGTCGCGGTAGACGCGGACGCGGAGCAGCGGGAGCTTCGGGCAGTAGGAACAGAAGTCCCACCATTCCCGCTCGCAAACCCATAGGCTGCCTTGAACCTGGGCCTTGTGTTCGGATGGCAAGCCGCCATCCAGCAGGCGCGCGATCTGGATGTGAGCGGCGGCCGACTTGATTTCCAAGCCGCCGCTCTCACCAATCAGGCTGTCCGGGCTGGCGCCTTTCTCGCCGTTGCGAACAAACCCAACGCGCTGGGGTTCGGAACCTGTCTCGAAGGTGTAGAGGTCGCGGGCCTCATCCTCCATCAGCTTGCCGCGTTCCATGTCGGCGCTGACGTAGTTCTCCATGGGCTCTCCGGTCAGGATTTCGCCGACGAGCTTGTTTAGGTAGGCGATCCGGGTCAGGCTCTTGCCACCCTTCGCGCCTACCGCCATGACAGTCGCAAACATGCTGGCGGTCGGAATGCCCAAACGAGCCGAAAACCACTCGGGGGTGCCTTGCTCGCAATCGATGATCTGGATCATTTGCCGGCCTTCTTGAATCCGTTGATGCCGTCAATGCATGCGGTGTACTGTTCTTCCGGAATGTCGCAGAGGCGCTTCTGCCTTGCCCAATTCAGGAAAGCGGACAGGCTCGCGCCTTTGCTCTCCAGAAGCTCTCGGATATTGTCCTGCTGCTGCTGGGTAATGGCGCCGGGCGGAGGTGGGGTGTCGTCTTCCGCTGGCTTGCTGGCGGCCTTACCGTCGTCGTCATTCGAAACCGCAAGCCCCAGCGCTGCCTTGAGCGTCATCCGCTGCAAATAGGTCAGGGTCGACCCGATCGCCTGGATGCTATTCTTATTGCCGCTGTCGTCCCGGCCGGCGCAGAGAGTGTTTTCCTCGAAATGGCCGTCGCGATGCGACACGATGCACGTCACGGTGACAGGCTCGTTGATCGGCGATGCCGTCCGGTAGCGATAGGAGAGGCCGTGCTTCGCCAAGATAGGGCTAACGACGCGGGCGATCTCGCCCAAGTCCTCATAGCGGTAGTTCGTCCGGCCCTTCTGTGACGTGAAGTCCACTTCCCGATTTTTGATGATGTTGGGGATTTCAGCCTTCGCCGCTGCCATCGCGTCGTCGAATGCCTTGCGCGCTTGGTTTGCTTCCCATCGCTCCTGCAACGTCATCAGCTTCTCGATCATGTCGATACCGGCACCGGACTGGATGGCGCGATCAAGCATCTCCATCGGAGTAATAACCGCGAGTTCCCTCGGCTCGTCCTGCGGCTCGATATTCTCGACTGCGTTCATGGCTGGTCCTCGTTCATAATCACGCCGATGACCTTCATGGTTGCGGCGTATTCGATATCGTCCATGCACTGGTCCATAAGTGATTCGAAAACAGCGCGGTTGGTGTCGGGATGGGCCTGCCAAGCGACCAAGGCTTCGATATCCTCGGGCATCACGCCACCTCGTGCTTGCGGTAGTCGCGAACGTGGTCGACTTCGAAGTCAGCGTTGTTGCGATCTTCCTCGTCCTCGCCGTTGCTGATGGCCCAGACCAGATCGGCAATCGCGGCAAGGCGGGTGTGGCCGTAGCCACGGATGCGACCCTCGTCCTCGTCTTCGCGGTAGGCGCCGAATTCGCCGTTCGGGCAAAGGCCGGTCACGACGCGGCAATCGTTCGCTGGGAAGTAGTGGGTGCGGCGCTGTTCCATCTGATTTGCTCCCGATCTGATGGGGAGACAATAGTACGATTGCTATTAGATCGTCAATAGGAGAATAGCTATTAGAACGAAAATAATTTGCCCGGGTCGTAAGATTACGCCCGGGCTACGTGTAATAGGATGATATTTCTAGGAAAAGTAGGTGCCAACGACTCGATGGCGATCTTGCCATTCGCTCTTCTTAAAAGTGAAATCCTTCGGGGGATTGTATTGTCGCGCCTTCCAGTGGGTCTCCGTCTCGCCGCGATATTCTTTTACTGCTGCGAACGATGATCCATCGTCTTTATGGCATCGGAACAAGCACAGATCACCGACGCGTGGAGGTAGGTGGGGGTTGATCAGCGCGGTTGATCCAGTCTTGAGCACTGGGTCCATGCTATCCCCCGTCACAATCATTCCATAGCCGTCTGCAACGCGCAATAAGACGGATGGGCGGGCCTCATTGGTAGCGGCTTCCTTGAAGCCGAACACCGAGGGGGCGGCCTCCTTGCCCAGCGCCGCCAAGGCGTCGCGGACGATCATGAAGCTTCCCTGCGAAATCCGCCCGCGCTTGCTCCAATTGCTGACCGCCGGCACGCCGACGCCAGCCAAGGCGGCCACGGCCGTGGCGCCGCCTAAGGTTTCGATCACATCGTCAACCGTGTTGAGCATGCCCACAGATTGTTCACATGGCGTGAATATGTCAACCAGTCACGTATCGGCAATAGAATTTATCCGTCCCGTGAGGTTCAATCACGGTATGGCCGAAAGCTCTAAATCATTGGGAAACCGTCTTAAATTGACACGGGAGGCGCTTGATATCTCGACCGCCGATCTGTGCAAAAGGATCAGGATCAAGCCGAACCGCTGGTCCCAATATGAGAGCGGTGAACGCCGAATCACCGTGGAAGTCGCCAACAAGCTTTGCGACGAATTTGCCCTGTCGCTCGACTGGATCTATCGGGCGAACCCCGCGCAACTTCCCAATGCGCTCCGTCTGAAAATGCGACAGGCCGCCTGATAGCCAAAACCGGGAAGCAATGCCCGCTCGACCATGCACCCTGATTCGCTGGGCCACATGCATCATCTTTGCGGCAGCGATGACGCCCGCCGGCTTAAAGGCCCAACAGCCCGATATTGCGACGGATCATGAGATTTTCGCTGCGTACTGCTCCGGTGTTCTGACCACTCAAATAGGCAACGCCTCGAAGGACAGTCAGTTTCCACCAACCAGGCGGAAATGGACGCAGTTGGCGCGCTATCGGGACTATTTGGCCGTCAGAGGCGTCCTGTCCGGTCAGCGAAGCGTCGCTGCCATTCAGGGCGCCAATCTGTCAGCCGAACGCGGCCGCCAGGACCAGCTTGCGTGCGCGCGTCAGCGGGACGGATGCCTCGATAGGTGCATCGCCAAGACGAAGGGCGACATGACCGAAGTGTCGGATTGCGCTGATATTTGCGCGCGGGCAGAGCCTCGCTGCGAGCAAACCGCTCGATGCTTGGAACCAAATCTCCAGTTCCCATTCTGAAACAATCCAATCACACTCCGTGACGGTCCTGTTCACATTATGTGATTTTTCTGATTGACAACTTCACATAACGTGAACTATCTTCACTCCATCGAAACCCGATGGAGCCGCCGATGTCCGCCGACCTCGCCCTCTCAAAGACCCTCTCCCGCAACCCGTTCGAGGTTGCCCGCTCGCACCTGATCCGCCGCCTCCTTGAGTTGCAGGCGCCGGTTGCCTACCCGAACTTCCCCACACCAGGCCATCACGAAGGCGTCGCCTCCCACATCCGTGAAGCCGCGCAGATTTTCGACGAATGGCTGGCTGCCGTCGGCAGCGAAGTGCGCGACAACGCCACCACACAAGTCAGCGCAGGCCTGTTCGCCGGATCGTTCTTTGCCGCCGTCGACGGCAACGAGACCGGCGCCTGCGAGGACCAGGCCGAGAGCCTGCGCGACGAGCGCCGCGCGATGCGGAGGGCTTCGTGATGGATTTCCTCGGTCCCAACCAGACTTTCCGCACCGTTGACGGCAAGCCGATCTACTGGCGCGACGCGAAAGACGTCATCCACGCTTGCGAAGGCGCTGATGTCCACCGCGACGTCCGGCTGATCTGGACGCTCTGCGAGCGCGATGTGCCGGCCAACGCCGCCTACAAGTGCGATGGCGACACCTTGACCTGCGATACCTGCCGGAGGGCTTCGTGATGGCCTTCCACCAGATCAATGGCGTGAAGATCCACACCAGCTTCGATTATCCGCCGATCCCGGTCCGCAACATGGACTGGTCCGCCGTCACAATCATTCCATAGCCGTCTGCAACGCGCAATAAGACGGATGGGCGAGCAACATAGTCCACGGCACGATCCGTTATAATTAAGGCGCCGTCGCCTCCCTGAGCAGTTCCAAACACTGGCAAATCCATGCTCCCGAAGAGGGTAGCGCTCGGTATAGTTTTTTGCGCCTCATGTTCTCTTTGGGGCTGCATTGCGGCGCGGTCAACTAAACTCTCGGATGTATGCCCGGCTTGTTTCGCATAGTTTCGTTTTGGCAACGGTGTCGAGGGGCCGCGAAGTTCATATTCTGGAACTTCCAGGATCAGCGCTAGCGCTTCACGATCTCTTTCGTTCAGTTCAAGAGGAATTCCGCGCTTTAGGAACTGATATAGGTATGAGTGTGCGTGCCCCATTCTCAACGAGGCGTCCTTCATCGAAAGCCGCTTATCCGCAAGCTTTTCCAGAATCAATTTTCGAACCATGTCCATCCCCGAGGTTATAAAATCATACCGTCGGGCCCGCGCGGCTGAAATATCCTATTGACAAATAGCAATCCTACTATTACAGCTTCCTATTATGAAGCTGCACCCAGAAATCACATCTCTTGTTGCCGATATTGAGGTTTTTATCCGTCGCCAAGGGCTGACGCCGACCGACTTCGGCCGCGTCGCGATTGGCGATCCTAACCTCTATCGGCAGCTCAAGAAGGGACGGAACCCGCGTCTGGAGACGATGGACCGGATTCGGGCCTTTATACGCGCGAATGACCGGCAGGAAGCAGGTGCGGCATGAACTGGCACGATGTTCTTCTGATTTGGCTGGCCTTCAATGCGGTTGTTGGCGGAATTCTTCTTGGGGGCGCTCACATGTACTTCAGGCGCTGCACCCGCTTCTACAGGCTGGCGGTGCGATCATGACTGGCCGGCGATCACCTCGGGGGCTGAGCATGTCGCCGGCCAGTACGCGGGGCAGGTACGCACCCCGCGATTCCTCTTCACTTCCTTCCGAATTTGCGTTCCCACGCGGCGATCTCTCTCAGACGATTATCGACGTATTTACGATTTTCATCTCTGCGCTGTTCGCCACTGTCACCGGACTTGGGATCGCCTTCGCGGTGTTCGTTCTCTTTTTCGTTCGGGTTTAATAGCTGCGCCTGACAGCGCAGTCGGTTTGTGATGAGCAGAGCCTGCCAGCCGATGCTCGTCCATCTTGTCGGTTCGTCGTCGTGTCCTTCCATGCCGAGCAACAAATCATGGAAGGTTTTGCAAATGGGCAAAAAGAGGCTGCCAATGAGTGACGCTGCGTATCTGGATCAAGCCGCTGCATGGTCGAAAGACCTCACGCGCATGAAAGCGCGAGGGCCGGGTGACACTGAAAACGCAATGCGTCAGATCGAGCGTCAGTACGGCGTAGATTACGGATTCCTATGGTCGCTCAGATATCGCCGGGAGCGACTTAGGACAATCAGCATCTCGGTCTACGAGGGCATCAGGGCGGCTTATCGCGCAGAGTGTGCGGCACAAATGCGAAAGCTGGAAAATGACATCAAGCGAACCGAAGAAATCACCGGGCCTGATAACCGTGCTGTTCGCGCGGCTAAGGCTTTGGTGGCAACGAAAGCGTGAGAGCAAGCGGGACCGAATGTTTCGCGAGATGCGTCAACACCATAAATGGGAAGCCTGATGCAATACAAGGATGGAACATCCCCCCGACGCAAAGACAACTGGACGGCAGAGCAGGACGAAACAATCGTTGCAATGCGCAACGAGCGCTATCCTTGGAAGGATATCGGCGAGCGGTTGGGCCGCACTATTGAATCGTGCTGTGCTCGCTATCGCGTGATCGTCCCTCCCGGAAGGCGTGCAAGGTTTGTCAGCTCGCGGCAGTGGTCGGTTGAAGAGGAACAGACGCTCAAGCAAATGATGGCTGAAGGCCGGAAGCCTCGCGCGATCGCCAAGGTTTTGGGGAAGGACACCAAATCGATCTACTCCAAAATTCAGCAACTGCGCCAGCCTGGGCGGCCCGTTCACATTGAAATGCAGCCTCGCGTGCGCGTTCCGCCAGACCGCGCCGCGGAACGCGATCGACGAATGGCGGCCGAGCGAGACATCACGGCAGAATTCTTCGGTGATCCCCCGAAAGGGTTTTCCGCGCTCGACAAGAAGCAGGGGGTATTCGCATGAGGCTGACGCCGATTTCCGAAATCCTTCGCCGCATCCGGCCGTTGGCCTTGATGCACCAGGCGGCCCATTTGCGCGGCCACATCGCGAGCGAGCAGGGGGGAAACCCGCATAAGACCAGCGTTCGCATCCGCGAACTACAGGCGGCGCTAGGCAATGTGCAGATGCGCCGGCTGAAGCGGGAGAGGGCGGCATGACTATAGCTAAGTTGGCTTACCTGACCACGCCAGATCCCGGGCGCTACATTCTCAACTTCCAGCCGTTCGGCTCGGAAGAACTGCTTTCCATCGAGGTCGGCGCCGATCAGATGCGGAACATCCTTTCCGATGGCGTCACCCTCATGTTGCGTCAGAGTTTCCACCGCGTTCCCGTAGCATCACCAAAAGAGGACGGAGCGCATGAGCGAACCGACAATAGGGCACAATAGCGAAGCGGACTCTCCCGCGGCTACATTCTCCAAGGATCATATTAGGGCCATTATCGAGCGGATCGAGCGCTTGGATGAGGAGAAAAAGACCATCTCCGATGACATTCGCGACATCTATTCGGAAGCCAAAGGCAATGGCTTCGATACCAAGGCGCTGCGCACCATCGTCCGCATGCGGAAACAGGACGCAAACGAGCGCGCCGAGCAGGAGGCAATCCTAGACCTGTATCTGCACGCGATGGGCATGGCTTGATGCGCTGGTTTCGCCTTTACGACGATACGATCAACGATCCGAAGATTCTGAAACTGCCAGAGGCGCTGCGCTGGCATTGGATCGCCATGCTTTGCATTGCTTCGAAGAGCGAGGGCGCTTTGCCCCCGCTCGATGACATCGCCATTCAGTTGAGGGTGACGACAGGCAAGGCAACAGAGGTCATGGCTGCGCTCGTAAAGGCTGGGTTACTTGACAAGACTGAAACGGGGTTCACGCCTCACAACTGGAACGGTCGCCAATACAAATCTGACGTTTCAACTGAGCGGGTGAAACGTTTCAGAAACGGCAAACGAAACGTTTCAGTAACGCCACCAGATACAGAGACAGAAACAGAAGATAGGATAGGAGACGCGGGCGCGAGCATGAGCGCTTTCACGGAAGGTTCGAAAGTCCTAGCCTCGACCTTTTGGAAAGCTCTTGGCTTTGACAGTCCCCTTGCCGTTCCGCCCGAGTTTGCTGGCGTTGATTGGCGGGCGATCGAGTGGGAGCGTGCAGGGTGGACGGCCGATCTGATCGATGCCGAAACCCGCAGGAACGCCGGCAAGCCTCTTTCATACCACGAGAAATGTTTCGCAACCGCCTTCGCAAAGCGCCAGGCGCCGCTCCCGATTGTCGAAGTTCGAGAAGCTGAAACTATCAAGGTGACCAGACATGGAACAAATCAGAAGCCCGGCGTCGTCGAAGTCGCAAGGCGATGGGCAGAGCAGTTCGAAGGCCAGTCCAGCGACGGTGGCGAGGGGGATTCAGTTTCTCTTCTCGGCCTACCGGCGCGATGACTTTTCAGATCCCGAAGGCTTCGTCGCGCAACTCGGGACGATCCTAACGGATTTCCCAGAGGAGGTCGTTAATTACGTCACAAGCCCGAAGACCGGCTTGCAGAGACGTTCGAAGTGGCCACCGACGATCAGCGAAGTCTTGAGCGCTTGCGAGGATCATCAGGACTTTCTCGTCAAAGCTCGCAAGGTTCGGCCCGTCTTCCAAGAGCGTTTGCCGTCACCGCTGTTGCGTGATCGGCCGCAAGGCTACCTTGCGACCATTTTTGTTCCAGATGGACACCCTCGATACGAAAATCTCGTGGAATGGGCCAAGGAAGCTAAGCCTATGTGGTGGAAATATGGAGAGTCATCGGAAGGGAGCCAAGGCATCTGGGTGGCGCGTTTTACATGGGAAGGCACGCCGGAAATCACTTTTGGGGAGCGAGCATGAACTACCATATCGGCCAGCACGTCGGTTTTGTTGATCTGATCCAAGAAAAGCAATCAGAGTTCCCGATCAGTGACACCTCACAATGGTTTTGCGTCGTGACCAATCCGAACTGCCAGGCGCGCGCGGCGCTCGGGCTTCATGAGCTAGGCTATAGGACGTTCTACCCGAAGGTTCGCCGCTGGGTGACCCATGCACGCGTCAGGAAGGCCAAGGATAAGCCTTTGCTCGGCCGCTACATCTTCGTGGAGGTCGATCCAAAGAACGAGCAGCAGTCATTCTATGCCGTGCGCGCGGTCAACGGCGTGGAGTCGGTGCTATCCTCATGGCAGCAGACGCCATACGGCGAGCGCATCCAGCCGGCGCCGTTCTGCCGGGACTGGATCGCCAGCATGCGCTTGCGACAGATGGCCGGAGAGTGGGACGAGACTAAGGGCATTCTACCGATCGGTGCCAGAATAAAGCTGATGGAGGGGGAGTTCGCGGACAAACTCGCTACGGTCACAGCCAAGGAAGGCCGGCGCGAGCGCACCATCGTATTCAAACTATTGGGCGAGAATACCTACGGTCAGCTCCACATTAGCAATGTGAGGGCGGCATGAGCCGGCCCATCGTGATTGAAAGCCAAGCGCCCATCATCCCGCCGCGCCGAAGTTACACCGAAATCGACCGCGACGAGATCGTTCGCCAGACCTTGGAGGAGGCAGCCAAGCGCATTGAAGGGCATGGGGGCAACAATCTATACCGGACTGCATGGCGCAAGGCCGCAATGATCCTGCGCGCGATGAAACCGTGAAAACCATAGTTCTTTAATCAGGTCTTAAATGACAGCGCGGAACAAATCATTTCCATATCATGTTGGCCGGTAAGGGTTCACCCGCCGGGAGGCTTGTGTCCTCAAACAGCATCACTCTCAGATTTCAAACCCAATGGAGAGTTGAAATGGCAGACCGTTCTGTTCTCGATGAAAAACTGGCAACTCTTGCCGCCAAGGTCGATGAACTCATTGCCAAGGCCAACACGCCCCCGCAGGACACCAGTCAGGCCGAGGTCGACAACGCCGTCGCAAGGCTCGACGAAATCCTTGCGAGGATTCCCTAACCCGTTTCTAGACCAGGGAGCATAGCCTCAAACGCTATGGGCCGGATTGAAAAGAACCAAAGGCTTTCAAAATGCCTCGCGGCGGTAAGCGCGAGGGCTCGGGTCGCAAAAAGGGAGTAGCGACCCGGAAGACTAGGGCGATTGCTGATCGTGCCTCAGCCGAAGGTAAGACGCCGCTCGAAATCATGCTGGAGAACATGCGCCACTTTCAACAGGTGGCAATAGACGCCGAGGCTGTTATCTCCGGCATGAACGAGGATCAGCTTGATATCCTCGGCGGCACTCATGAGGAGCGCTTCAAGGCGCTCTTGGCCAAGGTTAAACAGGCCGCAGGATTGCGACAGATGGCTGTGGATTGCGCCCGTGACGCTGCGTCCTATATCCACCCTCGGCTGACTGCCGTCTCTCACACAGGCCCTGACGGCGGCCCTGTGCTGTTCAAGACGGTATATGAAACCACTAACAATTGAGCGCCGCGTTCGCTGGTATCAACGCCCGTTCCATGAGTATCTGGTCAACACGCCCGGTGCCCGCGCCATAGAGATCGCCCACCGCCGCTGGGGCAAGGACGAGATCGTTCTAGCGGCAACATGCGAGCTGGCGCACAAGCGGGTAGCCTCATACTGGCATTGCCTGCCGGAATACGAGCAGGGCCGCAAAGCACTCTGGAACGCGATCAACGCCCACACGGGCAAGCGAAGGATAGACGAAGCATTCCCGCCTGAGATCCGCGAAAGCAAGGACGAGCAGCAAATGCTCATCAAGCTCAAGTGCGGGTCAACGTGGCAGATCATCGGCTCAGACCGATATGACGCTACTGTCGGTGCTGGCGTGGCTGGTATTGCTTATTCAGAGTGGGCCTTGGCCAACCCGAGCGCCTGGGCCTATCACCGGCCAATGCTGGAAGAAAACAACGGCTGGGCTGCGTTCATCACGACGCCCCGAGGCCGCAACCACGCCAAGGCCATGTACGATATGGCCTTGGCGAATCCTCGGTGGTTTGCCGAGGTCTCGACCGTTCACGACACTGGCGCGCTGACGCCGGCACAGATTGAAGAGAGCCTAACCGAATACGTCGCCCTGTACGGCGAGGACATGGGCCGGGCGCAGTTCGAGCAGGAATACCTGTGCTCGTTCAATGCGGCCATTCTCGGCGCTTTCTATGCGCGGGAAATGTTGCAGGTGCGCAGCGGCAACCGCGTAAGGGAATTCGAACCGATCGAGGACAGGCCGGTTCATACGGCTTGGGACATCGGGGTTCGAGACGATACCAGCATCTGGTGGTTTCAGGTGTTTCAGGGGATGGTTTTCATCATCGACTGCTACACCGCGTCAGGTGCAGGCGTCGATCATTACGCAGAGATTTGCCACGCCAAGCCGTGGGTTCGCGGCAACGACTACGTGCCGCATGATGCCAAGGTCAAGGAATGGGGAACTGGCCGAACCCGCACGGAGACCATGCGCGGGCTCGGGCTTAACCCTGTCCTTGTGCCGATGGCCACCAAACTCGACGGTGTGCAGGCGGTTCGCTCGACGCTGCCCAAGTGTGTGTTCCACACGCGCACGGAAGCGGTCGGCATGTCGGCGCTGGAGCAATACCGGCGCGAATGGGATGACGAGAAAAAGACGTTCAAGGCGTCAGAGGTCCATGACTGGACGAGCCATCTGGCCGACGCATTCCGCTACCTGGCGATGGCATGGCGCAACGTGGTTGATCCGATCGAGGAACCCAAGCGCGAGCCTAAGCCCGGTCAATTCAGGCCACCGCCCGTTCGAGAAATCACGGGCAAGAGGATAAAAGTTTGATGGCTGATGATCTCGACCGTGACGAGGAGGAAGAAAAGCGCGAGCCAAAATCCTCCCGCCGCTGGCTGGCTGAGATCGAGCATGCCGAGAAGGCTTTCAGGGACTGGCAGAACAAGGCGGACAATCTCGACAGGCTGTATGCCAACCTGACCAAGCTCGCGACGGATGGGCGAGACCGTCAGTTCCAGATGTTCTGGGCTAATATTCAGGTACTTGGGCCGTCGATCTACTCCCGGCCGCCGATTCCGGTTGTCACGCCGCGGTTCAAGGACCGCAAGCCTGTGCCTCGGATGGCATCGGAGTTGTTGGAGCGCTGCACGGTTGTTGGGTTTGATCACCCGAGCCACAGCATTGATGGCGTCATGCGGCTTGTTCGGGATGATTTGACCATCCTAGCCCGTGGTGCCGCTTGGGTGCGGTATGAGACCAAGAAGGGCCAGAAGGTTTGCGTTGAGCATGCCGACCGTAAGGACTTTCTGACCCAAGCCGCAAGAGTATGGGAAGAAGTGGACTGGGTTTCGAAGCGTTCATGGCTCGACGAAGAAGCCATGGAGAAGCGGTTCAAGGAGACTTCGGGCGAGAGGTACAAAGAGGCATCCTACGATACCCGCAAGAATGACCAGGGCGAGGATGACGGCGAGAAGAAAGCCGGCGTCTGGGAAATCTGGTGCAAGTCCGAAAACCGGGTGATCTGGGTCACCGAAGGCGTTGATGTTGTCCTTGACGAGGGCGAGCCGCATCTGGAGCTGGAAGGCTTCTTCCCGTGTCCGCGGCCAGCCTATTCCACGGTGCAGCGGCGGTCGCTGGTGCCCGTACCAGACATGCTGTTCTATAAGGACCAGCTAGAGGAAATCAACGAACTGACGGCCCGCATAGGGGCCTTGTCGGATGCGTTGCAGGTCAGGGGGTTCTATCCCGCAGGCGCTGGTGAAATCGGCGACGCGATCGAGGCCGCGATCAAGGCCAACGTCAACAACCAGGTTCTGATCCCGATATCGAATTGGGCCATGGTTGGCTCTGGCGGCGTCAAGGACATGATTGTCTGGCTGCCAATCGACCAGATTGCCACCACGATCGTTCAGATTGTGGAACTGCGCAAGCAACTGATCGCCGACGTGTACGAGATCACCGGCCTGTCCGACATCATGCGCGGCTCGACCGATGCAAACGAGACGTTGGGCGCGCAGGAACTCAAGAGTCAGTACGGCTCGGTAAGGATTCGTGATCGCCAGAACGAACTGGCGCGATTTGCCCGTGATCTGGTGCGAATATCTGCCGAGATCATGGCCGAGAATTTCACGTCCAAGACCATGCTCGAAATGAGCCAGTTGGACATCCAGACCGACGCGGACATCAAGAGGCAGATCAAGCCGCTAGAGGAGCAGATCAAGGCGATCATTGCTCAGGTCGAAGCGGCCAAGACTGACCCGCAGTTGCAGGCCAAGGCCCAGGAGAATCCAGAGCAAGCGCAGCAAATGCTTCAGCAGGCCCAGCAACAGGCTGAAGGGCTCAAGAAGCAGATCGACAAGCTGAACGATACGGCGACCGTAGAAAAGGTCATGAAGCTATTGCGTGACCAGCGGGTGCGGCCGTTCGTGCTTGATATCGAGACGGACTCGACCATCGCGCCGGACGAGAACGCGCAGAAGCAGCGCGCAACTGAGTTCATTACCGCGGTTGGCGGGTTCATGGGGCAGGCGCTTCCGCTGGTGCAGGCCGTTCCGCAGGCGTCGAAGCTGATGGCCGAATCCCTGAAATACGTCGCCAGCCAGTTCCGCGCCGGCCGGTCGCTTGAGACCACGATTGAGGAGTTTGCGGACGACATGGCGACGCTGGCGCAGCAGCCGAAGCAAGATCCGATGGCCGCCAAGGGTGCAGCGGAGGCAGAGGCAGCCAAGCAGAGCATGCAGGTTGAGGCCGCGCGCCATCAACTGGATCAGCAGACCGCGCAGCTTGACCAGCAGCGCAAGGATGCCGAGGCGCAGGCCAACCAGCAAAGGGAAGATGCCCGTTTGCAGGCAGATATGCAGTGCAAGGAGCAGGACGAGCAGCGCAAGATGAACGAGCTGGACGCCAAGCTTGCCAATATGGGCGCGGAAGACCAGCGCAAGGCCCAGGAACACGATCAAAAGATGGAGCTTGGCGCGCTCGCGATCGAGAAGCTGCGGCTAGAAATCGAAGGCGTGAAGGTCAAGACCGCCGGGACTATCGCCACGACCGACGCCAAGATCGACCAGACCGAAACCCAGACCGACAACGCCATCAAGACCACGGACGCCAGCGTGCAAGCAACGGCTGACAGCACTGCAATCAAAAAGGATCAGGCCGAACACAGCGCCGAGATTGCCGAGCGCAAGGCCAAGGAGTTAGCATGATCCGCGGCTCGTGGGTCTACCGCAATGGCGAATTGGTCGAAAAGGGTGGGCCGCTCGACATCCGACCTGCTGGTCAGCGCTCTGATCTTCCTTGTCCTATGCTCATTAGCGACGCGATGGACGCTGCGGAGCATGTGGACGGCAATTTCTACACGTCAAAGTCGGAATTCCGCAAGGTGACGAAAGCGCGAGGACTGATCGAGGTCGGCAATGACCCCGGCAGGCTCAAGCCTCAGCCGCGCAAACGAACGAACGAAAAGGCTATCTCGGACTCGGTTGACAAGGCATTCGCTCAGTTCAATTCGGGCCGCCGCAAGGCTTCTTAGCACCCTCTCAGACAGGAAAGCACCACATGACCGATGCAGCGATCGCTGATAGTGGCCCCGCGCCCGAAGCCCCCGTTGGTGCACCCATCAACGAGCACGCGCCGGCCCACAATTCGCCGCTTGGTTCGCAGATCCCGCCGGACGCGCGGGCTGAGAACCAGCCCAAGCCGGCGCCGTCGATAAGTGACAGCATCGATCGGGCGTTCGAACGTAGCGCCAAGGACCAGGCCGAGAAGGCTAAACCGGAGCCCAAGGCCGAAACGAAGGCCGAGGTAAAGCCAGAGCCCAAAGCGGAACCAAAGGCCGCACCGGAGCGCGGCGAGGGCGGCAAGTTCGTTGGCAAGCAACCGGAGGCCCAGGCGCCGAAGCCCGCCGAGCCGGTCAAGCAGAGTTTCACTGCCAGCGATGCGCCGTCGCGTTTCTCGGATGATGCGAAAAAGGAATGGGCGACCGCACCCGAGTCCGTCCGCAAGGAGACCGAGCGCGCGATCAAGGAACTGACGGACGGCTTCCAGAAATATAAGGCTGGCCACGAAGCGAACGAAGGTCTTCGCGAATTCCATGAGATGGCGCAGAAGGGCGGCACGACCGTCAAGGAGGCGCTATCCCGTTACGTGGGGATCGAGAACAAGCTGCGGACGGACCTGATCGGCGGGTTGGAAGAGGTCATTTCCAACGCCAGCCAGGGCAAGTTTTCGCTGCGCGATATCGCGGCGCATGTCATGGGCCAGAAGCCCGAGGAACAGGCGAGCCAGCAGGACGCGACCATTCGGGAATTGAAGCATGAACTCGCCGGCCTGAAGCAGCAGCTCGGCGGCGTCACTCAAACCATCGAACAGCAGCGGGAGCAATCGACGCTAACCGAGATCAACAAATTCGCTGCGGATCATCCGCGCTTTGAGGAACTGGCTGAGGATATCAGCTTCTTCCTAAAGTCGGGCCGCGCGAAAGACCTTGCAGACGCCTACACGCTGGCCGAACGGCTCAACCCCGCACCGGCAAAGGCTGAAGCAGAAACTACGGCAGCCTCATCCGCTGCGATCCAAGACCCGCCCCCGGTTCATCCCGACAAGGGCCAGAAGTCCATCAACGGTGCCCCTTCCTCGGGTTCATCCCCGGCCGGGAAGAAGCGCGCCGCCGTCCCTCTCGATCAAGCCCTCGACAACGCCTTCAGGCGTGTAGGGTAGGAGATAACCAATGCCCATCAATGCGGTTGCCAACTATCAGCAAGTGCTGTCCATGGCACTTGAAGATCGTGCGCCGGCTTGGCAGGATCTCGTTTCGAACGCGAACTGTCTGCTTGCCACGCTCAAGCGAAAAGGTCTGTGGGAGTCCTATTCCGGCCCCCGGATTCGTGAAACCCTCCAGATCGCCAAGCAGGATGCCCAGTGGTACAATGGGTACGACTTTCTGGACAATCCGCCGATCGAGCTGTTCAACGACGCCTACTACACCCCGAAGATGGTGGCCGTCCCGATCAGCTTGACGATGGAGGAAATCCTCAACAACCAGGGCGAGGCCCAGCTCAAGCCTGTTCTGAAATCCTACATCTCGGCGGCCGAAAAGGCCCTCTCGGATGCGATGGATACCGGCATTCACTCGGACGGCACCGCCAACGGCGGCAAGCAGCTCACCGGGTTGGCAACGGCGGTCCCGATCGTTACCAATACGGGCACGTATGGCGGCATCGACCGCGGCACGTACTCAATCTGGCGCACCACCACCTATGACCTGCACTCGGCGTTCTCGACCATCGGAACGCAGGTCTCGTCGACCACGGTTCGCCCGTTCCTCAACCGCATCATGACCGCGCGTTCCCGCGGCAAGACATATGCGGACCTGCTGATCATGTCCCCGGAGCACTACGAGGCATATGATGCGGCCACGCTGAGCATTCAGCGCGTGACCCGCGACGGCAGCGAGCTCGGCAAGCTCGGCTTCTCCTCGCTCGAATACGTCGGCGGCGGCAAGAACGCTGAAATCGTGCTCGATGGTGGCATCGGTTCCAACATGCCGGCCAACACCACCTACGGCCTGAACACGGACAGCCTGCGGCTTCGCTACAACCCGAGCCGCAACTTCGACAAGCTGTTCGAGGGCGAGGGCCAGAAGCCGATCAACCAGGATGCGCTGGCGCAATTCATCGGCTGGATGGGCGAATTGACCATGGTCAACCCGCTGTTCAACTGGCGCGCTTACGACAGCAACCCGGCAGCCTGATCTGGAGCCGCCTTCGGGCGGCTTCTCCCTTTCACCCTATTTCGAAAAGGAGCCATTTCATGGCTTACGCATGTGCTACCCCTTCCTTGGGGAATCCGAAAATCACGGCCGTGGATTCGACCGCGCAAGTTCCGCTCGGTACGATCATCCGCGCCATCGATCCGACCTATGGCTCTGGCGAGTTCATCTACCTTCGCGGTAGCGCGAGCATCGCCGCGGGCTTGCTGTGCTACTACAGCGACAACGCTGTGGCGGACACGGCCAAGCTGACTACGACCTCGGGCGTGGTGGATGGTGGTTCCAACCTCTGCGTTGCGATGGCGGCTGTCATTGCCAACACCTATGGCTGGTTTCAGGTCAGCGGCAAGGCTCTGGTCTACAAGACGGCGACCAAGATCGACCCGGCGTCCACGTTCAAGGTCTATCTTTCGGCCACGGCTGGCCGCGTCATGCCGACCTCGGTTGCCGGTCGCCAGGTGCTCGGCGCCCGCTTCCAGCAGGCGGCAACCGTCACGACCACGACCTCGACCTGCATTGTGACGATCAACCGCCCGACGCAGAAGACCGGCACGCTGGTCTGATGCTTCACATTTGCTGCATCAGGGCAGGGACGGCGTTCGCCCCTGCCTACGTCTCCAACCTGTTCGACATGGTTCGCAGGAACCTTGCGGACGGGTTCGAGGGCGATTTTACCTGCTTCACTGACCAGCCCGATGCGCTTGATCAAGGCATCAAGGTCCGGCCGTTGCCGGCGGACCTTCCCGGCTGGTGGTCGAAATTGGCGCTATTTCGATCCGGACTGTTCCCGGAAGGCGAGCGGGTAATTTTCTTCGATCTCGACACGCTGATCACGGGCCGGCTTGATGAACTCGCAGCCTATGACGGGCCGTTCGCTATTCTGCGGGATTTCTTCCGGCCGAATGGCATGCAGTCGTCCGTCATGGCATGGAGATCGGGCGAGCAGCAGGAAATCTGGGAGAGCTACACCGAGGCCGGCTGGCCGATGCAAGATCCCGGCGGAGATCAGGCATGGATCGAGCGGCACGCCTGCAAAGGGCAGGTACGTTTTTTGCAGACGCTATTCCCCGGCATGTTCGTCTCCTACAAGCAGATCCAAGGTCCGCCTGAGAAGGCTGCTGTTGTGGTGTTTCATGGCCATCCGCGCCCGCATGAGGTGGTCACCGGCTGGGTGCCTGAAGTCTGGAAGGTCGGCGGCATGAGCCGGGCCGAGCTAGATGTGGTCTGCAACACGGCGCGCGAAAATCTGGAGGCCAACGTCAAGAGCGCGATCGATCGCGCTCTGCCTTGGTTCGATATGGCGTCCGAGCATGAAGGGCATGCCTGCATCGTCGGCGGCGGGCCTTCGCTTGTTGACTGCATGGAAGAGTTGATCTGGCGTTACGATAACGGCCAGAAGGTTGTTGCCCTGAATGGCGCGGCCAGGTTTCTTGACCGGAGTGGGATTGTTCCGAGCGCGGTTGTGATTGCGGATGCGCGGCCAGAAAACGCGGTTTTTCTGTGCGGCCTTCCGGCAGGCATGACGGCGCTCCTTGCTTCGCATTGCCATCCCAGCGTGTTCGAGGCAGCGGAACGGGCTGGCCTTCATGTCATCATTTGGCACCCCAACTGCGATGGCATGGCCGAACTACTCAAAGACGAACGGGCGCGGCCGGTGCATCTGATCGGCGGCGGTTCGACCGTTGGCCTCAACGCCATGGTGTTGATGTTCGCCCGCGGATACCGCAAGCTCCATCTCTACGGCTTTGACAGTTCCTATCGTGATCAGGGCCATCACGCCTATCCGCAAAGCCTGAACGATGGCGACCGGCCGCTTGATGCGCTGTATGGCAACAAGCGGTTCAAAACCGCGCCTTGGATGGCGCAGCAGGTCAACGAATTTGTTGATCTTGTACCCGGCCTGATCGCGAATGGCTGCATTATCACCGTGGCCGGAGACGGGCTGTTGCCGACCGTGGCTGACGACCTGATGGCCAATATGCCGCCGTCCCCGCCTGAGCAGCGGGCCAATGCGGTTTTGAGCCGGATCAACGGGACGGCCAAGGGCGTCGAAGTTGGTGTGTTTGCCGGGGATATGTCGCGAGCGCTGCTACGCATGAACCCGGATTTGCATTTGACGATGGTCGATAGCTGGGAAGGTGACGGCACGGCCTATACCGGCGACAGCGGCGATTGGCACGCCGGCCTGACGGCGGATACACAGGAATCCTTCTTCCTGAAGGCCATCGAGCGGACGGAATTTGCCAGGGGTCGGCGGTCGATCATGCGCAGCCGTTCCACCGACGCGGCAATGAGCCTGCCGGATACGTTCGATTTCGTATTTCTCGACGCTGACCACTCCTATGAGGGCTGCAAGGCTGACATCGAGGCGTGGTTGCCAAAGGTAAAGCCGGGCGGCTGGCTCGGCGGCCACGACTATGAGAACCCAGATTTCCCGAAATTCGGGGTAACGCGCGCGGTCAACGAATTCGTTGAAGCAAGCGGCCTCGAACTCGAACTAGCTGAAAACCTATGCTGGTTCGTTAAAATCCCCGCAACCTCTCAGACAGGACAGACCAATGGCCGATAAAGACCTGATCGTTCCGCGCTTTTTCATCAACACCACGGAAAACAAGGCGAAGACCCGCGAGCAGGGCCGCCCGATCTTCGAAGATATGGAATGTGTGGAGGTCCGCTTTGCCGGCGACCGCAACAAGATCAGCGTTTTCCCAGCCCATGCCATTTGTGGGCAGAGCGAGACCGATGATGGCGACTACCGCCAGATGACCTATGCCGAGCGCTGGCCGGAACAATACAAGCGCTTCAAGGCCAAGCAGACCCAGGTTGCCGAGGGCACGCCGATCGACGAACTGCCGTTCCTGACGCAGGCCAAGCGGTCGGAGTTGAAGGCGCTCAGCATCTACACGGCTGAGGCGCTGGCCTCTCTGGATGGTCAGGCGCTGAAGAACCTCGGCGCAGGCGGCCGGGACATGAAGAACCAGGCGCAGGCGTATCTCGACAACGCAAGCGGTTCGGCCAATGTGACCAAGATGGCAGCCAAGATCGCCGACCTCGAACAGTTGGTGCGCGAGCTGCAAGGCAGCGCCCAGACCGTCACCGGGAAGTCAGAATTCGAGAACTGGACGCCCGATCAGATCAAGGACTGGATCGAAGAGAAGATCGGCGAACGTCCGAAGGGCAATCCGAACTTGGCGACGCTGGTCAAGCGGGCTGACGAGATCGCGGCAAGCCTCGCTGAAGAGGTAGCGGCGTGACCGTTCTTTCGGCCTGTCAAGAAGCAGCGGTTGAACTGAACCAGACAGAGCCGACCGTCCTATTTGCAGCGACGGACAAGTTTGCCAGGGAAATGAGGGTTCAGGCGAACAAGTCCGCCGTTGCGATAGCCAAAGCCTATGACTGGCAGAGGCTGACCACGCGGGCCACGATCACGGGCGATAGCTCGACGACAGCCTTTGCACTGCCGGCTGATTACGACCGGATGGCGCTCAAAACCAACCTGTCGAGCAATTCGTCGAACATTGATCTCGTCAAGATCGTTGACCTTGATCAGTGGGACTATTTTCAGAACCATGTCACGCCGACCGCGCCGGGCTATTGGATCATTCTCGGCGGTCAGATCCAGATCAATCCGGCGCCAGCAACCGGCGTCATTCATTCCTATTATTACATCTCGAATTATGTGGCGACCGGGAAGACGGCGTTCACGGCCGATGCCGATGTATTCCTGTTGCCGGAACGGCTACTGACGCTTTCGATCATCTGGCGTTGGCGTGCCATGAAGCGCATGGAATACGCTGAGGACATGCGCAATTTCGAAATCGCGATGGCCGAGGAAACCGCCAAGGATAAGGGCAGCCGCGTTCTGGTGAAAGGCCCAATGCGAGTGCCCTACGGAACGACAACCGCATACCCGAGGCCACTAGGCTCATGAGACAGCCCGCGGCGCGCGTCAAACCACGCATTGCCGATCTGAAATCGTTCCCGGCGCCGATCGGCGGCTGGATCAAGAATATAAATCTTGCGACGCCTGATGCTAAGCGGCCGGACGGTTCGCGCGTCAACGGCGCCTTCATTCTGGAGAACTACTTTCCGACCGCGACCGGGGTTCGAATGCGGGGTGGTTCCGAACTATTCGCGACGATCGGCGGTGGCTCGCTCGATGTCGAGGCGATGTTCTCTTATGTGAATGGCAACAACCAAGTGCTATTCGCTGCCACTGAGGCAGCCGTATACGACGCCACGGCGGGCGGCACGATCGGGGCTGCGGCCTTCAGCGGCCAGACCAGCGGCGCATGGTCGGTGGTGCAATTTGCTACGTCAGGCGGGGTGTATCTGCGGGCCGTCAATGGGGCTGACACGCCGCAGGTATTTGACGGTGCAAGCTGGTCGACCTCGCCGGCCTTGACCGGAGTCACAGCCTCTTCGCTATCGCATGTCTGGTCCTACTCAAGACGGTTGTTTTTCATTCAATCGGGCACGCTCGACGCATGGTATCTCGCCGCGGACGCTATCGGCGGCGCGCTGACCAAGCTGCCGCTTGGCGGTGTGTTTCCCCGCGGCGGGTCGCTGCTGTTCGGCGCGTCATGGTCGCTGGAAACCGGAAGCGGCCTGTCCGCGCAGTGCATCTTTGTCACGACGGAAGGCGAGGTTGCGGTCTACCAGGGGATAGACCCTAGCTCAGCGTCAACATGGTCGCTGGTTGGCGTCTATCGGATCGGAAAGCCCCGCGGGCCGAAAGCGTTCATCCGGGCCGGCGGCGATCTCGTCATCGCAACGGATGTCGGGTTCATTCCTTTGTCCCAAGCCGTGCAGCGCGACTATGCGGCGCTATCCCCGTCCGCAATCTCCTATCCGATCGAAACCGCTTGGAATGAGGCTGTAGACGAACGGTCGTCGGATAACTGGCACTGCGAAGTATGGCCGACAAAGCAGATGGTTTTGATCGCGTTGCCAACGCCTAGCGGTCAGCAAGCATTGATGCTGGTTGCCAACGCTCGCACCGGGGCATGGGCACCGTATACCGGATGGGACGGGACATGCCTGCAACTGTTCGGAGACCGGCTGTTTTTCGGCTCGACGGATGGCAAGATCATTGAGGCCGAGGTCACCGGAGCAGATCAGGATGTTCCATTCACTGCCACCTGTGTTCCACTGTTCGATCCGCTGAAAACGCCGGCCTCGCTGAAGACATCACTTTTGATGCGGGCCACCATCCGCGCGCCGGCCGAAGTCATTCCGCAACTGTCGTTGCAGGCCGATTATGTCCTCAATCTTCCGACCGCGCCGGACGCGGCCATTCTGGCCGGAGGCGATGTCTGGGGCGTGGGCTTATGGGGAACGGCGCATTGGGGCACCGAGGCACAGTTGCGAACGTTTCAACGCTGGCAGTCGGTTTCGGGTTCGGGTTACGCGATTGCGCCCGGCATGCAGGTTACCAGCGGCACCATCACGCCGCCTGATTTCGAATTGGTTCAGATCGACGTGACATACGACATCGGAGATATCGTTTCTTGATCGTCACGGACGAGCGCGTGGCGCGCTTCGTTGGCGAGCGGTGCGGAACGATTATCTATCCGCCGTTTACCGTCATGGGCATTGAGAGAAACGGCGAGATCACGGCCGGAGTGGTGTTCAACTGCTACACGGGCAACGATATTGCGGTAACAGTCGCGGGCGGGCCTTTTACGCGCGGCTTTATCGCTGAAGTAGGGAAATACGTATTCGGACAGCTCAGCTGCCTACGCATGTCGATCACGACTGAACAACCGAAGGTTATCGAAATAGCTCGTAGGCTCGGCGCTCAGACCGAGGGCCTGAAACGAAACCACTTTGGCAAGGGCAGGGACGGAACGGTCCTTGGCATATTGCGCGAAGATTGGAACTATTAATGGAATCACCAAAGGCTCCAGATCCCTACGCGACCGCCAAGGCGCAGGGCGAAATGAACCAGAACACTGCGACGACGCAGCAGCTTCTGAACATGACGAACCAGGTGACGCCTGACGGCAACCTGACCTATAACCAGACCGGGACGAATTCGTTCACGGGTGCCGATGGAAAAACCTATAACGTCCCGCAGTTCACGGCGACGCAGACGCTATCGCCGACACAGCAAATCCTCAAAGACCTCACCGACAAGACCAAGACCAACGTTGGACAGATCGGCGTTGACCAGTCTGCCAAGATCGGCGGCATCCTCGGAACCAACGTCAATCTGAACAACGACGCGGTGGAAAGCCGCCTGATGGACTTGGGCACCAGGCGTCTCAATCCGCAGTTCGCGCGCGATGAGGAAGCGCTGCGGACACGGTTGGCGAACGGCGGCATCCGTGAGGGCTCGGACGCATGGAACGCCGAAATGACCAAGTTCGGCCAGAACAAGAACGACGCTCTAAACCAGCTCTTGCTCGCCGGCCGCGGTCAATCGATCAACGAAATCCTGACCGAGCGCAACCAGCCGCTGAACGAGATTTCCGCGCTGATGTCGGGCTCCGCGGTCTCACAGCCGAACTTTACGAACACGCCGCAGACCAACGTCGCTGGAGTCGATTATGCCGGCATGGTCAACGATCAATACAAGTCAAAGGTGGCAGCCAACAGCGCCATGATGGGCGGCCTGTTCGGCTTGGGCGGCACATTGGGCGGTGCGGCCATGAAATACGGGCCTGCTATGATGGCGATGTCCGATCGCCGGCTCAAGTCCGACATCAAGCGCATCGGGACTACGGTTTACGGCCTGCCGCTCTACGAATACACGATATTCGGCGAACGCCAGCGCGGCGTGATGGCCGATGAAGTCCGCGAAGTCATGCCAGATGCCGTTGTCCGGCTGCCGAACGGCTATGACGCCGTGAACTACAGTATGCTTCTCGCTCAGGAGCTTTGCTGATGGCCGCTTTCGTATGGGGTGAAGGCGGCGCCCAGATGACGCCGGAAGCCATCGCGGCCCAGCGCAAGATCGCGCAGGCCATGATGCAGCGGGGCAGCGACTATTCGCCGGTCCAATCGGGATGGCAAGGCGCGGCGCGCATGGCTGAAGGTCTGATGGGCGGGCTTGACGCCCGAATGGCGGATGTCGCCGAGCGCAAGAATGCTGCGGCGGAAAAGGAATTGCTGGCGTCTCTGATTACGGGGCAGGCGGCTCCTGCCGCGCCAGTGGCCGCGCCTGTCGCTACGCCCGCGGTAGTCGCTCCTCCCGGCACCGATCAAGCGGCCTATCCGACACCGGCCGCACCGGGCCCGGCAACGACCACGTTCCGCCCCGGCATCGTGGCGCCAACGGGAGATGCGGCGTCGGCGATTGCAGCGATCGAGAGCGGCGGCAAGTACGACAAGCTGGGGCCGGTCACGCGCACGGGCGACCGCGCCTATGGCAAATATCAGGTCATGGGCGCGAATATCCCGCAATGGACTAAGGCGCATATCGGGCAGGAGATGACGCCGGAGCAATTCCTTGCGAGCCCGGAGGCCCAGGACGCCGTTTTCAAGGGCCAGTTCGGTCAGTACGCCGGAAAATATGGCCCCGAGGGCGCTGCTAAGGCATGGTTTGCTGGCGAACGCGGGATGAATAATCCGAACGCCCGTGACCAGCTTGGCACGACCGTTCAAGCCTATGCCGATAAGTTTACCAAGGGATACGGCGCTTCTCCCGCTGTGCAGGCCGTCGCACAGGCGATGCCGCAAGATTCTGCCGCTCTGCCCGCAAATGCGCAGCCAGCACAGGGATACGCCGTTCCCGGCCCGAGCCCAGCGGTGGCGCAGGTCGCCCAAGCGATTCCGCAGAGCACCGCCCGCCTCATGGCGGCAATGCAAAACCCCTACGTTTCCGAGGGCACCAAGAAGGTGCTAGGGATCATGTTGCAGAGCCAGCTTTCGAGCGAAGGCGTGACCACGGTTGACGCGGGCAACAAGGTCATCGTCATGGACAAGCGCGGCAACGTGGTCCGCGAGATGGCCAAGGGCGAACCGAACAAGGGGCCGGAGTTTGGCGTCATCGGCAAGGACGAGTTCGGCAACGAGCAATATGGCTGGCGCGATCCTCGCGACAAGTCGACTACCGCCGCCCCCAAGCCGCAGGCCGCAGGTCCGGCTCAGCCTTCGACCATTCCGCCCGTGCCCGCCGGGATCGATCCCAAGGTGTGGCGCGAGACGTTCTCAAAGAACGCGGCGCAAGGTGCAACGCCGGCCAGCTTTGACGACACCAGCAAGCTGCGCAACGAAATCTCTCAACTGCCATCGTATAAGAATATCGCGCAGGCGGCTCCAATCTACAAATCCATGCATGACGCGGCCGGCCGCAACACCAAGGCGGCTGACCTCAACATGGTCTACGGCCTCGGAAAGATCATGGACCCCGGTTCGGTCGTCCGCGAGGGCGAAATCCAGATGGCGAACAACGCGCAGGGCTGGCAGGAAAAGCTGAACGGCCTCATTGCGCAGATCAACGGGCAGGGCGGCCTCACACCGGAAGGTCGTCAGGCGCTGATGGCGGAAGCTTACAGCCGCATGCAGTCCTACAAGATGATGTATGACCAGGATGCCGAGCGCTATCGCGGGATTGCTACGCGCAACCGTGCCAACCCGGAGGACGTAGTTCATAATTTCGGCGAATTCCAGCCTTGGACCGTGCCCAAGATCGCCCCGGCGGGCGCTGCCAATCCGCAGATTGATGACCTTGTGAAGAAGTATGCCAAATAATGGCAACGCTTGAACAACTCGGCAGCGCACTGATCAACGCCGACGCGGCGGGGGATATCCCGGCCGCGCGAGCGCTTGCCGCCGAAATTACGCGAATGAGGGCGGCCCCGGCAGCCGCTCCCATGTCGGCCGCTGCCGATCCTTCACGGACTGTCGGGCCACCGGCGGCGGCCGAAACCTATGACGCTATGGGAAATGCGACTGGCGGCACCGCGGAGGCGGGCCCCGTTCAAGCCTCGATGTCCTATGGCGACCAGATGGCCAAGGTCGGCGGTGCAATCGACAAGGGCGTCAGGTTGGCGGCCAACGGTGCCACCTTCGGGCTGGCCGACAAGTTCGCGGGCGGCATGGATGCGCTGACTGGCCGGGCTCCGTCCTATGACGCCGGGGTCAAGGCTCAGCGCGCGGAAACGCAGGCCATTCGACAGGCCGCGCCTGGCCCGGCTGCGGTGGCGGAACTGGCTGGTGGGCTTGGCACGGGCGCGGGCCTTATCAAAAGCGGTATTACGCTTGCCACGCGTGTCGGACCGCGATTGTTGCCCCGCGTTTTGGGATACGGCACGGAAGGCGCAGCCTATGGGGCCGCCCACGGAGCCGGCAATACCTATTCGGAGAAGGCTGCGGACTACATTGACGCGGCCAAGAGCGGCGGGGCTATGGGGCTGGTGACTGGCGGCGCGCTACCCTTGGCGGGAGCGGCTGCCGGCGGGGCTTACCGGGCCGGATCGGCCTTTCTAGGTCCGCGGATTGAGGGCACCAGCCGCGGCGCATCATCGTTGCTCCGTAGCGCGGCCATGGCTGATGAGGCGGGCTTGCGGGGGCTTCCGGCGATGGGGCCCGACGCCATGCTGGTCGACGCTGGTCCGGCCATGCTGGGGCTTGGGCAGGGAGCTGGGACGGGCGTCGGCCTGGGCCGCACGGCCATTGTAGATGCGCTGCGGGCGCGTGATGCAGGGACGGGGCAGCGGCTGGCGCAGGCTCTGGAAACGAATCTGGGGCCGGCTCCGGTGCCTTCGCGGATAGAAGCGGGGCTGGCGCAGGCGCGACAGGATTTGGCGCCTGCGTACGATCAGGTTTTTCAGGGAGCGCAGCCGGTCAATACGCGAGCCTTGGCAGGTCAACTCGACGCGCTGGCAATCGCTGAGCGAGGCCCGGCGCAGCGCGCGGCTCGGCAGGTTCGCGAAATGCTCAATGATCCCGTCGCCACGCGGGAGCTTGATCGTAACCCGGCTTCGTTGCTGAACACGCGGCAGGCCATCGACGGTATGATCGCCAACGAGGCTGATCCGAATACCATCCGGGTATTGACGCAGGCGCGGCAGGCTGTGGATACCGAGCTTGCGACCGCAGTCCCGGGCATCAAGGCGGTCGATGCGCAATTCGCCGAACTGTCCCGTCAATCGGCTGGGCTCCAGCGCGGCTCGCAGGTTCTGGACAGTGGGAAGACGGCCATCAGGCCGACCGAGCTTGTTGACGAAATGGCGCAGGGCGCGCTGCCTCAAGGAACGCAGATCGGACCTTCGGCAGCGCCAGCTAGGGTGCGCGAGGGTGCGCGAGCTGAGATCGATCGTCTCGTCGGCACCAACGTTAATGACCTGAATACCCTTGAGCGCAAGATCGGCACCCCGCAGGACTGGAACAGCCAGAAGCTGGAAACGATCTTCGGGGAGGGTCCGGTCGCCAACGTCGCTAAAGCGCTGATGGACAACCGTAAGTTCCGGCAGTCCTATCAGGACATCGTTCAGAATTCGCAGACCGCGCAGCGCACGGCATCGTCAGCCGCGATTGAAGGCGGCAAGGGCGGCAATGTCCCGCATGATACAACGTTGACCGGCATCGGATTGAAGGCGGTCAATCTGGTAGCAAAGGCGATGTCCGGCGCCAGCAATGCGACCACAAAGGATGAAGTTGGCAGGCTACTAGCTTCGCAAGGTCCAGCCGTGCAGCGTGTTGCGCAGGAGCTGCTCCGCTCGGCGCAAAGCGCTGCGTCTAATTCTCGGGCGATTTCTCGGGTGGTTGGTTCTCAGCGTTGGATAGGCGCTCTCTCGCCTCTCGAAGGTCGTTCCGAAGATCGACGCAATACGCGATGAGGCACATCACAGCGAAGGCGCATAGCGCGGCGCTCAACTTGTCTTCGAAGTTATCAAGATAGCGTTTGGCCATCCATGCGCAGAGTGAGCCAAGCGCTGTAACCGTAGCGAACCGCATGATTTCGATCATCGGTTGAGTTTAGCAGAAATCAAACAACCCTCAAAGGCTCGCCTCCAGCGGGCCTTTTTCCTTATGGGGCAATGACTTAATGCCATCAGATTCCAACGGCGTATACAGTCTTCCTGCCGGCTATCTGGCTGTCACGGGCGACACGATTCTGCCGACGCAGCACAACCCGCCGCTTGAAGATGTCGCCTCCGGCCTGACTGCGCGCCTGATGCGCTCGGGCGCTGGGCCGATGACAGGGCCGCTAAAGGGTGCGGATGGCGCCGTAGGAGCCCCCGGCTACACGTTCGGAAGCGCGTTGACGACTGGCCTATATAAGACCAGCAGCGGGATTGGGGTGTCGATCGGCGGCAGCTTGGTCGCCGAGTTCGGTGCTGGCGGGCTGCTGTCAGGCGTACAGACTGTCGCCATCACGGACCAGGCCGTCACCTATCCGAAGATCGTGGCCCCGAGTGCGGTGTCAAGACTCCTTGGATCAAACTCGAACGCCGCGCTCTCCATTACGGGAGCCGCGAACAACGGCTCTGGTCTGATCCGTCTCACCGTTGCGAGCACTTCCACCTTTGCAACGAGTCAGAAAAAGATCGTTGCCGGCGTTCTCGGTACTACCGAGGCCAACGGGCGATGGACAATTACGGTTGTCGATGGCACGCACATCGACTTGCAGGGTTCAACGTTCACAAACGTTTATGTCAGCGGAGGCACAATCGGAGGCGGCGTTGATGAGATCCAGATTGGATCTGGCCTCACGCTGTCCGGTGATACGCTTACGGCAAACGTCGCGGCAGCGTCTCTGACTGGCTTCCTTTCGGGCCTTGAACTCTCCTACTCCAGCACGACCGCGATAGGCATTTCGGCTGGTGCCGCCAATGATGTCTCGTCGGGCGGCATGATGACGCTTGCTGCGGCCATCACCAAAACAACCAGCGCATGGGCGGTCGGAACGGGGAACGGGGGCCTCGATACTGGTGCCATCGCGACCAACACTTGGTATCATTTTTATGAAATCAAGCGGCCGGATACCGGCGTTGTGGATGTAGCATTTTCAACGTCTGCTTCAGCCCCGACCACTGGCGGCAACATCCCGGCAGCATACACCCTCAAGCGCCGCATTGGCTCTGCCAAGACCAACGGTTCATCTCAGTGGACGCAGTTCACTCAAACGGGTGACACTTTTATCTGGCTTGATGCGGTGGTTGACGTTAACGGCATCGCGACGACGGCAAGCCGAGTAGCAACAACCCTTACTGTTCCTACCGGAGTAGCAGTGACCGCGCTTATGCGCGTGATGCTCGTTTCCAGCGGATCAAGCACCGCGACTCTTATTCAGAGTTTGGTTGAAAACAGTGTTTCCGCCTCCACGACCAATTGCGACGTGTTCTGTGTTGCAGGTTCGGCCGGTGCGGGCGACGTTGCCACCGTCACCAATACTTCGGCACAGGTTGGCGTCACTTCTTCGAATACAAGTTGCACGCTGACGATCCGCACATACGGCTGGAATGACCGGCGTGGGAAATGAAATGGCGCTTATAAACGCCCTCTACAATCTCTGGCCGGATGGGGACAAAAAGGTTCCTGGGCTGCGCGATGGAATCGCGGCCTCGGCACCGACCGTGTTTGCCAAATACGGGCCGATCGACAGCCCGTTACTAGTCGCGCACGTCATGGCCCAGATCAGCCACGAATGCGGGGCTGGGCGCGATCTCGTCGAGAACATGAATTATACGGCTAAGCGGATAACGCAGGTCTGGCCGACACGATTTCCGACGCTGGCGAGCGCGGCGCCATTCTCGGGTAATCCAAGGGCTCTTGCGAACAAGGTCTACAACGGACGCATGGGAAACCGTCCCGGCTCCGATGATGGTTACAATTTTCGCGGCCGCGGCGCATCGCAGACCACCGGGCGCGAGGGTTACGAGCGCGTTGCAAAAGCAACCGGAATCGATGTCGTCAACCATCCCGAATACCTGATCGACCCGCGATACTTCCTCGAATGCGGGGTGTCGGATTTCATCAATTGCGGATGCCTTCCATACGCGAAGGCGGACAACATTCTGCAAGTGACCAAGCGCCTCAACGGCGGAACGGTAGGCATTGAAGATCGCGTTGCGTGGCTGAAGAAGTGGAAGAACGCACTGAAATCCGCCGCGTGACGGCATCACGCCTCATCTGGAGAATAAAATGAAGGCCATCCTGACACTACTCAACACATTCGCCGGCCCCATCGGTGGCCTCGTCGAGAAGGGGATTCTCGCGGCCGTCATGTATGCCGTTGGCGCGAAGTGGATCGCGGGCGATGCTGCGGGCATTGCCGCGACGATCTACGCCGCTGTTTCGGTCCTGTTCCAGTCCGTCGTGAACTCTCAGACTGCCAAGGCACAGTCTATCGTCGAGACGCAGGGCAATGGGATCACGGTCGTTCCGAAGAAGGCGGCGGTCGATGCCGGCATTCCGAGCGTGACAGCCCCGCAGTGAGCTACGTTCAACTCGCCCTGCTCGGACTACAAATCGTCAAGTGGTTCCTCGACCGAGCCACGGCCGCGAAGCAGTTTGCCGCTGGCGAGGAGCACCAGATTGCCGAGCAAGCCAAGGCCGTGCTCGGCATGACGGCTGAAGGAAAGCGGCTTCTGGAGAAAGTTAATGCGCTATCTGATAGCGGGCTTGACGACCTTACTGATGCTGTTGGCGGCGCCGGCAAGAGCTGATCGCGTCAAGTTCTGCTTTCTGTTCTGCGAGATTGAACAAGAAGCTCCCGTTGATAGTTATTGCCAAGTCTACCAGCAGGTGAACCAGAGTGCGGCAGACAGTGAGGAGATCAAGAAATTATCGCGAGGTCCAAAGGTGCGCCTGAACGCGAACGATGTTCTCTACCTGTGCAAGTGCAAGGGATGGGATAATCCGATTTGCAAGAAATGAGGCGGGCCGGCCTTCCTAGCAATCGGCGGAAGCTAGGAGAGAAGACAGAATGGAACTTGCGCAGGAAATACTGAAGGCATGGGGGCCTCCTGGTCTCATCGCGATCGTCATGTGGCTGATGCTGCTCAAATCTGAAAAGCGGGAAGAGAAAAAGGACGCGCGCATTCAGATGCTCGAAAACCTTCTCACCGAAAGCTATGACGAACGCATTGCAGCGGCGGACCGCATCGCGGAGGCAATTCATGGGAATGCGAATGCGCTGATCGCTCTCGTCCATGAGATAAGGTCACGAAAATGATTCAAGTCGTAAACCAATTTCGCCGCATCTTTTCCGACGATGGCCGTGGGGACAAGGACTTTTCCTCGCAGGAAGATCGTCTTCATGAGGTCCAAAAAAAGCTTATGAAGGCGACTGAGTTGCTCCGCTCTGTGTCAGAAACGCTAACGGATCTGGTCAAAAGCAAAGGGCTGCATTAGTTGCACTAGAATTCGGCATAACGCCGTCCACCCGCCCGAGAGGGCTGCCGAGGATGCCCTCCTCTGCATTCGCCTCCCTAAATTTGCCCGGCTTCGAAAGGAGCCGGGTTTTTCTTGAGGATTACTGAATGGCCTTGCCCATCGTCATCATGAGCAGCGGCGGTCTGGCCGTTACCGAGTCCGCAAACGGCATTGGCTTGCCGGTTGAGATCGCAACAAACGGATTCGGGCTGGGCGTAACGATAGTTTCATCCGGGGGGCTGTCGGTAATCGGAAGCGGAAGCGGAAGTTCGAACACTCTCCTCGCCGACACAGGTGTCGATATTTTGGCTGACGTTGGTCAGCCCATCTTGGTCCAATGACAACGGAAGCGAAACACATGAGAAAACTTATAGCGACTGTCGCGCTGGTGGTTGCTTTTGCATCCAACGTCGCGGCCCAGACAATCAATAATCTCGGGGCGGGCGCTGCCGTCAGCGGAACGGATATGTTCCCCTCCTACCAAGGGGCAAACCCCGCAAAGCGCGTCACGGCCGCCCAGATCAACACCTACATTCAGGGCCTCTGGGGCGCGGGTTGCGCCACGTTCCTGACGACGCCATCGAGTGCGAACCTGCGCGGTTGTCTCACCGATGAAGTCGGCACGGGGGCATTCTATACCGTGGGCGGTGCGCTAGGCACGCCAGCTTCGGGTGTAGCAACCAACCTGACTGGCACGGCCTCGGGCCTCACCGCGGGCGCTGTTACTGGCGGTGCCATCCAGCCTCTCAGCGGCACATCCGCCACGGTATCGGCCATGACGGCCGGGGCAGCAATATCGGACACCGATCTGTTCTATGCGGGTCAAAGTAGCGGAACGACGGATCGAAAGGTTACCGGCGCACAGCTCAAGACGTACACGCAGACCTCAGCGATCAATGCTCAGACCGGAACCACCTATACGGTTCTGAATAGCGATCAAGGAAAGTTGGTCACATTCAGCAACGGCTCGGCAATCGCCGTGACGCAACCCGATCCCGGCGGCGGCAGCTTCGGCGCAGGCTGGGTTACGTCGTTCCGCAACCTGGGTGCAGGCACCGTCACGGTAACGCGTGGAACGAGTTCGACCATTGATGGTGCGACCAGCTTTACGCTTACCACGGGACAGGGAGTCGATCTCTATTCTGATGGTACGAACTACAATACTCAGCCGGGGGCACCTCGCATTGCGGCAGTGTCTGGCCTCGGTACGGGCGTTGCTACGGCGGCGGCAGTGGCCCTCTCTGGTGCCGGCGGGCTCACCACCACGATCGCCAGCGGCACGTCAGCGCTCGGCACTAGTGCGATCTCATCCGGTGCTTGCGCAACCGTCGTGACCACCGCGGCGACCAATACTGCGACGACTGACGTTCTTATAGTTAGCTTCAACGCAGATCCGACCGCAGTAACGGGCTATTCGGCGTCGGCAAATGGAATGCTCACGATCATCAACTATCCGACCTCGGGCAACGTGAACCACAAGGTTTGCAACAACACTGCATCGTCTATCACCCCAGGTGCTATTACCCTTAACTGGCGAGTGGTGCGCTGATGGTCCGGCTTGCATTCGCGTTCCTGCTGTCGCTGTGCGTCTCGGCGCACGCTCAAATGTCCGGCGGGGCTATGTTCCCTGGGCCGGGCGTGAAGGCTTATAGTGGCGGCTTCTCTCCCGGCTGCACCGAATCCAGCAACTGGCTAACGCGGCTTGGTAGTGCCCCGCTATACGGGCTGTCATCCACCACTCTTCGCGATGCCTACGATACCATGATCTGTGGCATGGTGACTGACGGCGATTTCGCCAAGCTTGACGCTCTATATATCTATGCGACCGACACCAGCACGATTGCGAAGTTGAACCTTGTCAGTACCAGTTTCAGCGCGACGTATAATGGTGTACCGGCGGAATCGTCGCAGTTCGCGGCTGGAGTTGGCTACACAGGTAACGCCTCAAACGTATTTTTAAGCATGGGCCTTAATCCCAATGCAGGTGGTTTGAATTACACATCAACAAGTAGTTCGCTCGGTGTTTATATTCCGGTTTCAGGAACCCGGACAACCGGACAAGGATGGGCCGCAATAGGGCAGTGCGACAACGGAGGAACTTGTGGCACTGTTTATCATGACGTATTTCCAAAGTTTTCTGACAACAACGCATATGCTCAGTTTGCCGGTAACGCTTCGGCTGCGATGACTAATGCAATGGGATTGAGCATTGGGATTAGAACGTCGGCGACAGCAATGGCCTTATGGAAGAACGGTTCGTCTGTTGCGTCAACGTCTTCCGCGACAGGGGGATTGCCTAATAGTACAGGCGGAATTTATGTATTGGGGCGGAATAGCAACAACACTATAAATTCCGCCAGCAGTGACACCGTATCCGCAGCGTTCATCGGTGGTGGAACTATCGGCGTCGCCAACATCTCTGGTCGCATCAATACCTTCATGACCTCGTTGGGCATCAATGCCTATTAGAGCAGTTCTCGCTTTCATCCTTTCTGTACTGCTGTCATCGTGTGCAGATGCGCGTCCGCGCGGCGCTCCTGACACCACACCGCAAATCTTCTATAATATAGTTTCAGACGGTGGTGCTGCTTGCAACGGCGATGTTGTTACGGCCACTAGAACCGCAAGCATCACCAGCGGTACAAAAAACCTTTCGGTAACATCCAACTTGTTTTCCAGTGGCGACGTTGGCAAGGCCATTACCATTCCAGGTGCTGGCAACAGCGGAGGGACCTATTTCGGCACCATAGCTACCTTCACCAATGCCCAAAATGTCGTGCTCAATAACAACGCGACAACGACATTATCTGGAGTGTCCACGGCAATCACATATGGCACCGACGATGCTCCGAAGTTTGACACCTTCAATAATTGGGCGCGAGCCAATCAGGGATCAACCTACCAAGTCGTACTGACCATTCCAACCGGGAAAAGCTGTTGGTTCGGGAGTGGCACGTTCAACTACATCAGCGTGTTCAATGCCTTTGCCGCAGGCATCAATAATCTAATGGTTGAAGGTACCGGGGCAACAATCAACAGCGTCGGCGGCCAAAGCTTCCAGCTCGGCGGCCTAGGCACCTGTTTTGTTGGATTGACTTCTGGATGTTCTGCGCGACTTCAAAACGTCTCGGCTGGGGCAAGCACAGTCACGCTTACCGCCGATTCGTTTTCAGCGGGTTACATCAGTCGGTTCTCTGTTGGCAAGCGTGTCTTGGTCGGCGGCCTTGACCCTCAGGCAATCTTTGACCCAACAGCGGGCTATGGCGATCCAGTCAATCTATGGGCGTTCGAGTGGCGCACGATCACTGCGATATGCAATAACACTGGCGCGTGTCCCGGAGCGGCCGTTATCACGCTCAATAGCCCATTGGTCGATAGCTATAGCGCGTCATGGCCGGAGTACAATAAAGGAGACAATTTTCATTCGGACGGCGGCGGCCCAGCTACAATATGGGCACTGGATAACACTTGGGAAACCACTGTCGAATACCGTGGCTTAACCATTAGTCAAGAAGGGCAGACCTATGCTCAGGGTCGGAACGTCACGTATCGAAATGTGACGTTCACAGGGGATCACGCGGCTATTCCAACCCAGAATGAAGCATGGAGTGCCATCAATACAAGCTTCGGTTCCGCCAACATGGAAACGGATAAGCTAGTCACGACTATGTTGTTTGATGGCGTAACCATCGCACAAGTCGTGAATCAGAGCACTGCAACCAAGCGATTGATTATACGAAATTCGACTTTTACCAATCGCCTCGACGGCGGGGCGCAGTACACAGAGATTTCCGACAGCAATCTAGGCATTTGGTCTCCAGGCATTTATGCTTATGGCAGCCTGAGGCCGAGCGACATCACGACGTGTACGCGCTGTACAATATCCTCAATAGGCTACTCTTTGGGACCAACCACAAACGGCAACTACAACTACTTTCTGAAATCGGGCGGTATCATCACGATGCCGAATGCCGGAGCGCAGGGTTCTGGGCCGGGGAACCGTTACTGGGTTCCGGGAGCATTGGTTTTCTACAGTGCACAGGCGACAAATCCTCCCACAGCCTTCTCTAACTTTGAAACCATTGGCTCATTTCAGGTCACGACAATCACTGCCGATCCGTGGCCGTCCATCACCGATAATCAAACGCTGACGACTACGATTAGCATCGGGCTTGGCAGCAGTAGCCTTAATGTTCCATCGGGTCCGTTCGTCAGTGGTGATGTTGGCAAAACAATCGTCGTTGGAGGAGCTGGGGACTCGGGCGGAACACTAAAAACATTCATAACGGGCTATTCTAGCGCCACTGATGTCACGCTGTTCAACGCCGCGACGACCGCAGTTGCATCGGCTTCCAAAACCATTCAATGGGGTACAAGCAATACCTATATCAGCACTAATCAATCTGGCGGGTTCCCAAGTGTAAGTGCTTTCAGCACAGGTCTAATTGGGATCAAGACTCTCTCCACACCAAATATCACTTGCGACGTGTGCAATGCAGGCCAGCCAACGACAGATGCCTATGCAATCAGCCTCCAAGCTGGCGCGGCCGCAGCCAAGCCGCTGGGCGCGTATACAAGCAAACAATACTCACCGACATCTGCGCAGGGTGACCTTGCCGCAATCAGAAATCGTGGCATATTCAAGAGCCTTAGTATTAACGTCACAGCAGCAGCAACCTCGGTTGGATCGGTGACGCTCAATCCTGGGGCGCAGTTTCATTGGATCATGATCGATCAGAATATACCAACGGCTCCGGTGATATTTGATTGGCTCCCGGGCAATCTTTCCATCAATCTAAAGCAGACTGGAAATCGCGTCATCACGCCAAGCGGTGTCACCTGTAATGGATCACCGGGCGCTTGTAGCGGAGACAGCATCACGCCCCCCGCCAATCTCGCGACCATGTGGATACCGTCTGGGTCGATGCTTCCGTTTATGGGAAGCACTCACACTGGAGCGCCGACGTTCACGATCACTTTGCAGACTGATCCGATTCAATGACGATGGTTCGCAAGTTGCTCATTTACGTAATTTTTTGTCCAGCCAAGGCAACACGAAAATCACGTACATTGATCCAACCATAATTCCGGCCGCAAAAGCCTGCCATGCGTTCATCTATCCCTCCGCTCAAACTCACCGTTA
>ERZ650310.37-NODE-37-length-37976-cov-15.282614_pt1 | contig 37976 bp, 69 predicted proteins | sample MGYA00376246_ERZ650310 | MGnify/ENA primary metagenome ERZ650310 (study PRJEB26733, sample SAMN07839286) | wastewater metagenome | biome: small river; feature: stream; material: water | place: USA: North Carolina | collected 2016-03-01 ...
TATGAAACAAGAAATAAACAGCAATGTATAACATTGTGTAAGTTTTATAAAGCGGAGAAATATGAAGTGTTAGATGTCACATATTGCCCAAATTGTGATGAATATGATACATTTGATACATGGGAATTTGAAAATATTGATTATGAATAATAAAATAGAATTGTTAGAAGAAGATATTGAATGTGTTCATTTATATTTAGATGACAAAAATATTCCAAGATATTTAGGTGAAGATGAATATTCAATTGTTGGAAGAATACAAATTCTTGAAAAAAGAATTGTAACAAATATGTTAAAAAAGTTAAACAAATAATTTATGTCATTTGAAAAATTAGAAGATTTCGACGAAGAATTTGTCGTAAAGTTATTATCATGTCTTGTAAATGAACGAGACTATTTGGTACAAATGAATGATGCAATAGACATCAAATATTTTGATAACATTTGTCACAAATGGATTGTTGACAAAACCTTAGAATTTTATCATAAATATAAAACAAATCCTTCTCCCGAATTTTTAATAGATGAATTGAAAAAGTTTCGTAAAGCAAATGAGAAAAATGTTCCAACTGCAAACGAAATTAAAAAATTGTTAAAAAGATGTATTGAAGAAGAATTTGATGGATTGGCTTATGTAAAAGAAGAATTTGGTAATTTTTGTCGAGAACGTGCTGTTATAAATGTTTTATACGAAGCACCAGATTTGGTGAAGATTGGACAATTTGAAACAATTCAATTGAAACTAAATAGTGCAATTCGTATTGGTGAACCAAAATTGGGAGGACATGATTACAAAAATGAAATTGAAGATAGGTATCGAGATGATGCAATTAAAAAACTTCCGTTTCAAATTGATGAAATGAATATGTTATTTCCCGATAAGGATGGGATTTCTTCGGGAAGTGTTGTAATTAATCTTGGAGCAGGTGGAAGTGGTAAGAGTTGGTTTGGTGTAGATTGGGCATCATTTTTGTTAAAATTAGGATATAATGTGTTATATTTTAATCTTGAATCGCATTATAAATTTGTTGCAAAAAGATTTGATGCAAATTTGAACAAAATTCCTTTGGACGAAGTTGCTGATAATAAAGAACATATTCAACAAATGTTGGATAGTTTGGAAGGAAGATTGTTTATTAAAGATTGTAAAGGAAATGAAAAGACATTATCATTTATGAGAAATTATACCAAAAAATTGGAAGAAGAACAAGATTTTGTTCCCGATTTGGTGATAATTGATTATTTTCAAAAAATGATTTCAAATGAAAAAGAAGAACTTTCGGGACAAAAAAGAATTCTTTCTGACATCATAGATTGGGCAAAAGAAGAAGATTTTTGCGTTTATTCTCCATCACCTATCAACCGACTTGGTGCAAAAGATATGGTGGTGACAGAAGACAAAATTGGTGGCACATTTCAAGCAATTTATGACTGCGATTTTGTATTTTCTTGGTCAAGACACAATATTTTACACATTATTAAAAACAAAAATGGTAAAGGTATGGGAACTTCACATGAACTAACATATGATTCAAGTTTTGGAGAATTCAAATATCTTAATGAATATTTTGAAGAATCTTCGGGCAAAAACATTTCTCCCAAACAATTGAACAATTTGAGTAAAAATATTGTGAAAAAATTTGGATAATAATTGATATTTATTTTGACAGGATAAAAAATTTAACAAAAAATTTGATATGAAAACACGAACAAAAGGTAATATCATTATTGAAGAAATTAAAATTGGAGATATTCATTATGAATTTGAGTACGGTATGGCGGTAAAATGTGTTGTAGAAACTTTACCGATTTTAAACAATGATTGTTACGAATGGACTTCAAAAAATTTGAATACAGATGCTACAATAAAATATAATATTAATATAAATTATCCACATTATTCGGTAAATTTATATGATTATGAAGCATATAGGGGTTGCATATACATTTAATAAATAACAAAAAAATTTGATATAAACAAATATGGCATTAAGAGATTACAGATTACCATTCAAACCATTTGAATATGATTGGGCATATGAAACTTGGTTTTTAAGCGAACAGAGTCATTGGCTGTTTTCAGAATGTTTGATGCAAAATGACATCAAAAATTGGAACAACGATTTGACTGAGTATGAGAAAGAAGTTGTTGGTAAAATTTTGAAAGGATTTACTATTACCGAAACATTTGTTGGAGATTATTGGACAACATTTGTTGCAAAAGTTTTTCCAAAACATGAAATTGTAGCAATGTGTAACTCATTTGGTGCAAGAGAATCTATTCACGCAATTTCTTACAATTATTTGAACGATTGTTTAGATTTGAATGATTTTGAAGCATTTTTGACGGACGAAACTACAATGACCAAATTGGAAGTTTTAATGCAAGCTGAAAAAGATGATAGCGATAGAAATATTGCAAGAAGTTTGGCATTATTTTCTGCTTGTGCCGAAGGTATTCAATTATTTTCATCATTTGCAATTTTGATGTCATTTAGTCAAGCAAATTTGTTAAAATCTGTTGTAAATATTATGAATTGGTCATCAAAAGATGAAAATTTACATTCAACGGCAGGAACACGATTGTTTAGAGAATTTATTAATGAAAATCCCCATATTTGGACGGAAAGTTTAAAACAAGAAATTTACAAAGGAGTGGATTTGGCTTTAACAAATGAGTTCAGTTTTATAGATAATGTATTTAATGGTGGAAAATTAGATAATTTGACAAAAGAGCAATTGAAAAATTATATGTATTCTCGTGCAAATTTAAAATTATCGGAATTAATGTTGGAACAAAAATATGAAGTTGACCAAAATCTTTTGAACGAAATGTCTTGGTTTAGAACAATGATTCAAGGTGAAGGTGATGTAGATTTTTTTGATTCAAAAAGCGTAAATTATTCAAAAGCCAATTCGGATTGGGATGATGATATTTTTTAACGAAAATTTTTAACAATAAATATATAAATGATAGAAACACATAAATTAGCAAAAGAAAAAGGTTGGGTAGTTGGAGTAGATTATCCCGAATGGGGAAATAATTCGGCATATTTAACTACAATTAATGGTGGTTATTTACAAGAAAGTGAAACACCTAAAAATGCTTACGATAGACTTGCCAAACGAGCAAGTGAATTGATTAAAAAACCCGAATTTGAATCAAAATTTTTAGAAATTTTTTGGAAAGGATGGCTTATTCCATCAACACCAGTAATGGCAAATTTTGGTACAGAATATAATTTACCAATTTCATGTTTCGGTTCGGTTGTAGGAGATTCTATGTATGACATCGGACGTAAAAATTTGGAAATGCTGATTCTATCCAAACATGGGGGTGGAACGTCGTATTCATTTGATAATATTCGAGATATTGGTAGTCCAATTAAAGGTGGTAAACTTGGTTTGAGTGATGGTATTTTACCATTTATGAAGATGTTTGATTCATCTGTTGTGGCGAGTCGTCAGGGGCTAACACGTCGTGGCGCTACCAGCCTCTTTCTTTCAACAAAGAGTAAACAATTTAAAGAATTTTTAAAAATTCGTCAACCAAAAGGAGATGTTAACACACAATGTTTAAATGTTCATCAAGGTGCTATTATTGATGATGAATTTATGCAAAAACTTGTTGCAAGAGATATAAAAACGGTTGATACTTGGAAAGATGTTATGAAAGCGAGATTGGAAACAGGTGAGCCATATTTATTTTTCAAAGATAATGTAAATAAAAATCTTGGAGAAAATTGGAAATCAAATAATTTGTCAGTAAAGCATACTAATTTATGTAGCGAAATTATGCTTCCAAATGATGAAAAACACACATTTGTATGTTGTTTATCAAGTTTAAATTTATTAAAATTTGATGAATTTAAAAATACCGATACGGTGTTCTTAGCAACAATTTTTTTGGACGCTATTATCGAAGAATTTATTCAAAAAGCTAAAAATATTCAAGGTATTGAAGATTCGGTTAGGTTTGCCGAAAAAAGTAGAGCGTTAGGATTAGGTGTAATGGGATGGCATAGTTTTTTACAATCAAAAAATTTACCATTCATCGGAATTGCATCAAATTCTTGGACAAATATTATTTTTGGTCATATTAAAAATGAAGCAGAACGTGCATCTAAATGGTTAGCGGAAGAATTTGGTGAACCAGAATGGATGAAAGATACAGGAAAAAGAAATTTAACTCTAACAACAATACCCCCAACAAGAAGTTCAAGTAAATTGGCACATAATGCGTCACAGTCAATTGAACCATTGAATTCAAATATTTATTCAGATGCGAGTGCAAAGGGTACAATGATTGTAAGAAATCAATTTTTGGAAAAATTATTGACCGAAAAGGGAATGAATACAATTGAAATTTGGGATAATATTTCCGATTGCGATGGTTCGGTGCAACATTTAGATTTTTTAACAAAGGATGAAAAGGATGTATTTCTAACATTTAGAGAAATCAATCAATTGGAATTAATTAAACAAGCATCTTTGCGACAAAAATATATTTGTCAAGGACAATCTTTAAATTTAGCATTCTTTCAAGATGCTTCTGCAAAATGGATTAATAAAGTTCATATCACCGCTTGGGAATTAGGATTGAAAAGTTTATATTATCTCAAATCTCAATCAAAAATTCGTGTATCAAATGTGAATCAAAGAGATTTGTACACAGAGTGTTTAAATTGTGAAGGTTGATTGAAACAAATTCAATTATTGAAAAATATTTGCCACAAACTTTGTGGCAAATATTTTTTTTTACAAATTTTTTCACAAAACATTTGTTTCATAATTATTTTTCACATATATTTGTATCAAGATTTTAAACAAACAAAAAATACTTATGGAAAATATAGAATTAGTAAAAGTTTTAAATGAATTAGATGATGCGATAAATTGGTTGAAATCTTTAGAAAAAGATGCAGATTTTCGATTTCAAAGTGAACTCATATCAAATTATATGAAGGATAAAAGTGAGTATGATTGTCAAAAAAAGATTGCGGAAAGAACTACCCCAACAAAAATGAGTGATGAATTAGTTTTCACACTATACTTTGGAAAAAATTATGAAGGAACATTCACCGACGATTTCTTTAAATTTAAAGATTATGGTTTTTGTGAAAGAAATAATATCAAATTCAAATGGTATGAAATAGATGATATTATATTCAGATTTGAGACGGTACTTAAACTTTTGAAAAATAAAAAAATAACACTAAATTGGAAACCCAATTGTTAATCTAAATAAAAAATATTTATGGAATATAATAAAAATGCTTCAAATAATATCACATCATTTGGTCAAAATTTAATTCAAAATATGTCACAAACTATTGACATAGAAAGAGCCAATGTTGATAAAATAATTTCAAAACAAGATTATGACAAAATGATACAAATTGTCAACAAACCTGTACCAAATGTGTATCAAATTTCTCACGAAGACCTTATCAAAATTTGTTCAAGTGCATTTAATTATGGATTATATACGTTAGATGAGTGTTTACAAAATAACTATTCAATATCAACAAAAAATACTATCATCAAAGAAACCAAAAACTTATTCATTGAAACAGAATTACCATATCTTTTAAAAAACTTAACCAAATAACATGACACAATATAATACAAACCTCCCAAACATTGAAGAACAGTTAGTGCAAATAATGACATATGAATCTGCCAAAATTGAGACAACGGATGAAGAATTTGATGAAGCTATTACAAGATTGTATAATAATTTTCAGAGAATTCCCAAATGTGAAACAAATTTTGACATAATTTAAAACAAGATTTGTCACAATTATTGAACATCCATCATTAAAAATTTATTAAAATGAAACTAAACGCAAACAAATGGTACAAAAACTCAAATCTATTGGGTATTACCACACAAAATAACAAACATTTGTGTAACATATTTTTACCAAGTTTGTTACAAATATGTGACGAATATGATGTAAAAAATGGAACAATTATTGTAAATGATTTGTTACAATTATTAGACGCTTCGTATGAAGTATTTGAAACAAAAGAAACAAAAATGTTTCAAAATGTGAAACAACATTATGCAGATTATGTTGACGAAATATTTGACCAAAGATATTGGAATGAACAACATTTGGAACAATCTTTTGACCAAGAATTTCGTCTCGAATATAATTTGAAAATTGTTGACAAATTGAAACAATTTTTTGAACAAAATCTTCACCAAAGATTTTTTCAAGGTTTGTTTAATTTAGGAATTGTTGAATACTCTAAACCATATTCGGGACAAATTCTTGATAAATTTTCGGAAGAATCTAAAAAAACTTTTAACAAACTTTGTGACAAATAATGGAAAAATATTTAACAAAAGACCAAATAATTAAATTCAAAAATTGGCAAAAAGAAATTGGTTCAAAATATGTTGGAGCAATTGGTGGACAATTTGGAATAAAAATAATTTTCACAAGTGTTGGTGAAGTTGTTATAGGTTTTGATGATGTTGGAAATGAAATAGATTTAACCAATTATGAATTATTTTAAACAAAATTAATAACATGACACAATATGATGTTTTAATAAAAACTATATCCAAATGTGAAACTATGGAATATTCTTTGCGAAATATTTTTGTAAATACAATTAACAAACACTTTGATGATATTTTTTATAAACAAAATTTATTAACAAATATTAAAATTGCCGTTGGTGATGAATTATATAATAATTGGGTTGAATTTTATTCAAATTAATGTAAATTAATGCTATGAAAATAATTGATACAAATGGAACATATTCGGACATAAGTTTGTCAAAATTTATACAATTATGTCGTAACGAAGGATATATAACATATTTGAAACAAAATTTTCCCAAATTTTGGAATGAATTTGTTGCAGATTTTGATGAAAGTGATGCTTTAGATTATTCAAAAACTTTTAAACAAACAAAAATAAATGATAACGGAAAAAGAATATTTGGAAGCAAAAATGATTGTAAAATTATATGAAAGTATGCACCAAATTGATTCTAACATCAATTTTGATAGAAGTTTAAAACAAATTAGTTTTAAACACATTCCTCCTCCCCCACCACCGCCACTTGAACCAGAATTTGAAAAAGTTTTAATAAAAACTTTTAAGAAAAATTTATCACAAACTCCAACCAAACTTTAAACAAATAGCATGAACATAAACACAAATAAAGTGCAACAATTCCAAGAATTGTTTGACACAGTTACAGAAACACCAAATTTTGAAGCAATGCAACTTCGAATAGATTTGTTACAAGAAGAATTAAACGAACTTCGTGACGCATTTTTGGAAGGAGATTTGGTAGAAATTGCCGACGCATATGGTGACATATTGTTTTTAACAATTGGTGGAGTAATTCGTAACGGATTTTCATCAAAGTTTGAAGCAATCTTTGATGAAATTTGTGAATCAAATTTATCCAAATCGGATGAAACAATATGTGATGCACTAAAAACTCGTGACAAATATTTGGAACAAAATATTGAAACATATTTTAAATTAAATCCAAATTTTAACAAATATGTGACATATCGAAAAAGTGATGGTAAAGTTTTGAAATCACATAGTTATAATAAACCACTTTTGGAAAAATTTGTGACAAATAATTGATAAAAATAATGGAAGAAATTGAAATTGAAATAAATGAAGACAATATTGCTAAAGATTTGAAAGAAATTGAAAATTCTGCAAACGAATTGTCAAAAAAACATACAAATTATTTTGAATTCATAGAATTTTTTAATAACTTTGTTTCAAAGATTGAAAATAAATAATTTTTTTACAAAACTACAACAATGCCTTCACCAATTGATTTAGACGAATTGATACAAAAATTGTTACAAATTCGTCAACAAAATTCTCAAAAAGTAAATGTACAAATTTTTGATTTTGAATATCGGGAATTTGTTGAGATTGAAGAAATAATTTTTGATACAAATAATAAAACAATTCTTATAAAATAACCAATAGTATGAAACAAATTTTAACAAATTTTGTTACAAAGATTGTAACATTCGTAAAAACACATTTGCTTGCAACAATTTTGATATTAATATCAATTGGTATATTATTTTGGTTAGTAAAATATGAATCAAAACCAATTAAAAAAATCTTAACAAATGATAATACAAAAGTTGAGACAGATTTGGTTTTTTTCAAAGATTCTTTGATACGAGAATATTCAAAAATTGAATCGAAAAAAGATTCGTTACAAAATGTGATAAATGTTTTGCAAAAAGAAAATAAATCATTATCTTTGCAAACAGATTTGTTAAAATTCAAACAAAGTAAATTAAAAAATAATGAAAAAAATATTCCATATCTTAGTGACAAAAATATTACTGTCGATTCTGCTCTTAACACCATTAATAGGGTTGTCACAAAGTACCCAATCAAAGTACGTAATTGATAATTCATTAAAAACAGTTGCAGTTCCGTTTACCGATGTATATATTTGGAGTAATTATTTTGTTCGATATGAATATTTAACAAATTCTAATCAAGAATTGAATCAATATTTGACAAAACAATTTCAAATTGATTCAAGTAATAAGATAAATCATAATCTTATTTATAATAATTTTTTAAGAATACAGAAACAGGATTCTATCCAGAGAGAAATATTATTTAAAAAAATTTCTGAAAGAGATGAAAAGATTGATACCTTAAAAAAACAAGTGAGTGACCAAATTAATAAAAATTTTGTTACAGAAAATGTTACAATTCCCAATGAGAAACAAAAATCATTTAATTTGGGAAAAACTAAAGGTGAGGTTAAAGGTGGTGTATATGGAACAGTATTTGGTGTAGTTTTAGTGGTAGTATTAAAAATATTTTTGAAATTTTAAACAAATAAACTAATGAAAGATTTTTATGAAGTGATGTCATTACATAGTGTCACAGATAATTTTAAGCTACAAAAATTTAAAGATGTAGACGAAGTTTGGCTTGAAATTTATCATTTTAATAAAGATAATGGAAATAAATCAACATCTTGGGACAATTATTTATTTACATTAAATGCTCATAGAATTTTAGAAAATTATGTAAAATTTGATAAAATTTGTGCAGACGATTTAGATGATTTTAATGAGATATTGAAAGATATTCGTAAAGAAGATTTTAATGAATTATATGAAATGTTATCATATGGGATTAAGTTTGGATATTTTAAAATGTCAAATGAACAAATTGATGAATACACATTTCATTCATATATTTTAAAGTTTGTGAAACAAAATGGTCACATATTATTTAATAATATTTATGAATTAAGTTATTTAATTGATATGTGCAATAAATATAATACAAATAATTTTGGATTAACAGATGTTATATGGCACGCCGAAGGTGGTGAGTTATATATATCGGAACATAATGGTAATATTATATATGGAGATGCCAATATTCTTAACACAACTGACAATATCAGATATTTTAGACAATTGAAAAACAAATTTTTAAACAAATAAACAATAAATAACATGAATCAAGTTAATTTTTTTCAAGTGAATGTATCGGAATTAATTTCCGAAGAAGGTAAAGAAAAATGGAAAGTTTGTCCATATCTTGTTGAAGCGGTTTCAACTTTTGAAGCGGAAGCTATTATTACCGAACAATATAAAAATTTATCAATTGATTGGAAAATTAAATCAATTGCTGAATCAAAAATTCGTGAAGTAATTTTGCGACCATCTACCAAATAGTTTTTGTTAAAGTTCAATATTTATAATAAAACATAAACAAATGAACTTAAATCAACAAAGTAGAGGATTCGGTGATACTATTGCAAAAATTACCCATGCAACAGGTATTGATAAAGCAGTTGAAACTGCAACAAATATTTTTGGAATAAAAGACTGCGGTTGCAAACAGCGTCAAGAATTGTTAAATTCATTGATTCCATATTCAACAAATAATCAACCCGAATATGGGAGCGAAAGTGTTGTAAAAAATATTGACGGAAAATCTGTTGCAATATTTGACTAAAATTTTATCACAAAATTTTTAATATAATGTTTGTTATTTGAAACAATTTGCTTATATTTGTATCAAATAACAAACATTTTTAACAAAACTTATTATGAAATTTCTAAAAAGCTATCTTCCATTTTTATTTTCAACAATCATCCCATATATTATGATTTCAATTATGAGTGGATTTGAATTCAATATGCAACATTGGAATAGTGCAATGTATGCGTGTTATTCAATATTTACAATAATATCATGTGGAATTGCAATGAATCATTATCTTAATGAATATGAATAAAGAAACAAAAAAATTGATTCCTTTAACATTGATATTAATTATTTATATTATTATGGTGATTATTGAAAAATATGAATTCAATCCAATTAGATGGAGTAATCTAAATTCATTTATTATTTTAATATCATACTTTGTATTATATTTTATATCAATAATTTTTTATTACGATGAATAAAGAAGAATATGAAAAACTTTACCAATTTTTTAAACAAACTGGGCAAGTAGAATCAATTTTGATTCAAGAATATTTGTATGATGTTGGTAAAAAATTTGATTTAAACGAATTTTTTAAAGCACTACAAATTTTACAAAATCCGTTCTCAATGATGAACCCAAATTTGCAAAAATATTCGGGAATAGATTTTCAACAAATTATGGTTGACAAATGTTTCGAACATTTTGATACAAAATTTGACATTCAAAGATATGATTTATCATTTGGTCAAATTAAAGACAAACGTTTGTTGAAAAATTTGTTACAGAGATTTCCACAAGGAATTATTCACTTTTAAACAAAATACATTATGTCACAAAATTCTATTGATATTGAATCGCAACAAAAAATACATTTTTTAAATTATTTGAAAAATGATTTTACAAAAACATTTGATTCAATGAATCATCTAAATTTAGATTTAAGCGATTTCGGTAATGCTTTAGGGAATGTGTTGCGACATGAATATGTTAGCGATAAAATGGGATTTACTGTTGAAGATTTCATCAATGGACTTCAACATGGATTATTTATGAGTTCGTTGGAAATGGATTTAAAAAATCCAAATAATAAGCGTTTAATGAAAATTAAACGTAATTTAAAATAAAATTTAAACAACAAAATATTTATGACAAAATATTTCACAATTACAAACTTAATCAAAACAGTTTGTACTCTCGCAATTTTCTCACAAATTACCCACGCAAAAGAAGTTTATTTCTTATTGTCACACGAAGATGATACAATTATAAACAATATATTCAGCTATATTTTTGCAATTTCTTTGGAACTTTCTATATTAGTATTTACGTTAAATGGAATGGTGACAAAAGCACGGTTTTTCGCTGTCATTTCGATTCTAATCAACGTTATTTACTATTATTATACAATAGACCTAACACAAAAATTCTTTGGCTCAATGATTGTTTCATTCATTATTCCAATTACAATTTTGTTTTATTCAGATTTGTTTAATAAAGAAGAAAATGACATAGAATTTGAAACAAATGATATTCCAAATGTTGAACAAACAATTGTAAAACGTCCTGTTGGAAGACCAAGAAAAAATGTAAATTAAAATATACAATTTGGTACAAATTTGTACCAAACGTCTAATATAATAAACAAAAAATATGAACGAATATAACGTATTTGGTACATTGGTGATACCAATATCATATGACATCTTTGCCGATAGCGAAGAATCTGCTATAAATATTTTTAAAAGCTGTGTTGCAGATGAATATAATTTAGATGCACTTACGTATCATCATATACATGAAGTTGAAATGAGTTTATCCGCAATAAAATATGAATAGTTATGTAATTTAATGAATTCTAATGAAAACATTAATTATATTTTATGGAATACACCAATGGTGAACTACTCACCTCTATAACATTAGCATTATCAAATGCCGTTGTCACTGCTTTTTAAAGAATGTTTATTTTTTTTTTACAAAGAATTTATTATTTATGTGGCTTATCAATAAATTGACGCTTAATAATAATTCGGTTAATGTAAGTATATTCTTTAATATAAATATAAAAATAAAGAAAATATTTATCATATTTTCTTTAAAATTCTTTAAATAATATGAAGGAATATTATACTAATAAAACTTTTAAATAAAAAAACAATGACGAATTTTGAAATCACATTCAATTTGTTCCAAAACTTGAACAAATTTGAACAAAAAGAAATTATTAAACAATTTCTTGACAAAATGTATGAAGAAAATGTGAACGAAAGTTTACACAAGTATGTTACAAATTCTTGTGATAAAATTTTTGAACAAGCATTTGAAATTGAAACAAATATAAATGACAAAACGTGTACAAATTTTTTTGATGCAGTTGACGAAGCAGATGCGGTAATTCATACAAATAGTGTCGAAGAAATTAAAGAATTGCATAAATTGTTTTTTAATTCTTTTCCAAATGGTATAACTTTTCATCAAGAGGAATTGACAGAACATGATTTAATATATGCTAATGAATTGGGCTTTGAAATTGATAAATATAGTATAACATTTCAACATATTTCTTTATATGAAAGATACGATTATAACATAATTTCATTCAAAGATTTAAAAAAATTATTGAAATTTGAATAAAATATTTGTTACAAAATTGAACCAATTTGTTAAAAATTTTTGTTACAAATGATATGAACCAAATTTTATGTATCAAAGTGTTTATTACGACTATTTTCAAAAATTAATTTATCTTCGAGATGACCAATATGATGATTGGCAAGTAGAAGATTTCAAATCTTATGCCTACAAACCCGATGTTAATGGTAAATATAAGGATTTATTTGGTAAATCTTATAAAAAAGTTGGTGCAAATAATTACAAAAAAGGTGATTTAACAATTTTGGAACAAGATGTTTCTCCAATTTTGAGAACACTTGTTGACAAATATTTGCACGACGATTCCATGCCAACTTTTTCCAAAATTGGTTATTTGGATATTGAAACAGAAATTCTTTCTGCTCTTAATAGAGAGACAATTTCTATCGCAGATGCCAAAGTAACATCTCTTGCATTAATTGATGGTACAACGAAGATTAAATATGTATTAATCGTTGATAAAGATGAATTAATAAAACCAATTGATACAGATTCTAAGAAAATTTTGACATTTAAAACAGAAAAGTTTTTGTTAAAATATTTTTTACAACTTTGGAACGAATGTGATTTTATAAACGTCGTCACTTGGAATGGAGATTTTTTTGATATTCCATATCTTTATTATAGAATTTCAAGAGTTTTGTCCAAAAAAGATGCACATCGTTTGTCACCAATTGGAAAAGTTGATGTTCAAGATTGGAATGATAACCAAATGATTAAAATTGGTGGAATAAACAGTCTTGACTATATGAGACTTTATAAAAAGTTTATTCCAAAAGGTTTGGCAGGAGGATTTTCGTTAAATAATGTATCAAATTATGAATTAGGACATGGAAAAATTCATTATACAGGCAATTTGGACACATTATTTCGGACAGACATTGAAAAATTCATTGATTACAACTTAAACGACGTTGAACTTCTTGTTGAATTGGAAGAAAAACTTTGTTTCATACAATTGGCACAATCAATTTGTCACATTTGTAAATGTACGTATGAAAATATTTATTTTTCAAGTGTTTTGCTTGAAGGTGTAATCTTAACACATTTGACCCGTCAAGGAATTGTTTCACCAAATAAGCCAACAACAGTTGACCCAAATTTGAAGAAAAAATTTGAAGATGATTTGTTGGATGTGGATGAAGATGACGACGAAGAAGATATTATTGTTGTAAAAGGAAAGAAAAAGAAAACTAAATTCAAAGGTGCATATGTAATGAATCCGATTATTGGATTACATGGGTATGTTTTTGATAATGACTTTTCATCACTTTATCCGAGTATTTTACAATCAGGTAATATGTCAATTGAAACAATGATTGGTAGAGTGGTTGATACAACAGTTTCGTTTGAAAAAAGTTTGGGAGCAGACTATTTAACACTTGATAGAATATCAAGTTATGGAAAAAATGTTACACTTGAACTTCCTGACAAATCTTTGGTAGAAATTGAGGTGAATGAATTTATCAAATATATGCGAGACAATGATTTCAGTATTTCTGCCAATGGAATTATTTTCACAAATGAAAAAGTTAGTTTTATTTCAGAAGTGTTACAAATTTGGATGGATGTTCGTAAATTGAATAAAGATTTGATGCTCAAATGTCGTGAAAATGAAGATTTCAAGAAAGCTACATATTACGATTTGATTCAAAGTGTTTACAAAATTTTGGCAAACAGTTTGTATGGAGTTCTTGCCCTACCATCATTTAGATACACTGACCCAAATAGATATTTAGCATCTGCAACAACGGCAAATGGACAAAATGTTATTAAAAATACCATAAATCTTGTAAATAATAAATTCACTAAAGAATTAGGATTGAAAGAACATTATGATTTTGTAATAGCTTCTGATACGGATAGTGTTTATGTTAGAACATTTAAAGTTGCTCAACATCGTCTTGGTATTATGGAAGAAACTGATGACATTATGATTCCATTTACAGAGGATTTGTCAGATGAAGTCTCAAATGATATTAACAAATTTTTTGATGAATATTCAAAAACAGCGTTTAATATGAAATCTCATAAATTGGGAGTTAAACCTGAGTATATAATCAAGAAAGCATATTGGCAGAAAAAGAAAAGATATTGTGTATATTTGGTTAGAAAAGAAAGAACACCAATTAAAAAAGGTTCGGAATTTGATTTTAAAGGTTTGGATATTCTTAAATCAAATTTTCCCAAAAAATTTAAAGAATTTTCTAAACAAATTTATATTGATATTCTCGAAGGTGCAACAAAATCACAAATTGATGCAAAAATTTTGGATTTTAAGGATTATATTGTAGATTGTAACATACATGAGATTGCTCTTCCAATTACGGTGAAACAGATGCTTACAAAATATATAGCAAGTCCACCAAATAGAGGACAAATTTTCTCCAAAACGACCAAAGGAGCTTTGTCTCAATTTAAAGCATCAATTTATTACAACGATTTGATTAAGTTTTACAAACTGGATAATAAATATTCGCAAATAAATTTGGGGGAAGCAATTACCTATTGTTATTTGAAAGATAATCCATATAAAATTGAATCACTTGCTTTCAAATCTGATGAAGAAACACCTGACCAAATTAAACAAATTGTGTCAACGTTTGCTGACAAGAATAAAAACTTCACAAATCAGTTATTGAAAAAATTACAAGTGCTTTATGATAGTTTAGATTGGGGACACGTTGAATTGAATAGAGATAAGGGAAAATATTTTGATAAGTTTATGAAAAAATGAACGAAAATAGATTAAAAGTTAGAATTGGTGATTTGAAAAAAAACAAAGGAACTATCAAATAATCCTGCTCAAAGTTATTTTGTCAAACCCGTTGGAAAATTTTGGAAAAGATTTTTTAATAAAAAAGTTAGAAAAGGTTCGCCACATAAAAAACAAATTGGTGGCATTGGAGCTAAAATTATATAAATTTATGTCACATAAAATATTTGTAATAAGCGATTTACATTTTTCACACAAAAACATGGCAATTCATCGTGGATTCAAAGATGAAATTGAGCATGATGAACATATAATCAAAATGTGGAACAGTGTTGTTAGAAAACGTGACACAGTTTGGATTCTTGGTGACATAACAATGGAAAAAACTTCACCATATATGCTTTTAGACAGACTAAATGGTATCAAAAATGTTGTTCTTGGCAACCATGATGAAAGAAACCATGTTCCCGAATTGTTGAAACACGTTAATTCTGTTTGCGGAATGGTTAGAATCAAAGGAATTTGGTTCACACATTGTCCAATTCATCCTTCGGAATTAAATGGAATGGAGAAAAACTGTCACGGACACATTCATTCAAAAACCATTCCAGATTATCGCTATATAAATGTTTGTTGTGAAAATGTGAATTACATTCCTGTCGATGTTGACACATTGATTGAAAAATTTATATAAAATTTGGAACGAATTTGTAACAAAATTTGTCATATTATTAAGAAAATAACTTAAACATGAAAAAAACTATTTTTGAAAACATCATTTCAAAATATTTGATAAATGATTTTATTGAAAGTGTATTGATAACAGTTGAAAATAATGTCATTAAAATCCCTTTTAAGAGTGAAATGGGTTCTCCCGTAGGATATGTCCAATATAACAATTTTGACGTAAGAGAATTGGAATTTGGGGTGTATAATCACACAAATTTGCTCAAAAATGTGAAGATTATGGATGACGAATTTGACATTGAACAAATTGATGACAAATTGTTTCTAAAAGATGATAATATTACAATCGAATATTTTTCACAAATGAAAGAAACTATTCCATATTTGTCACAAATTGATTCAATTTATGAAATGGAAAATGAATCATTCGATGTTTCATATATTTTTGACAAAGAATTTGTTTCAAAATTTTTGAAAGTAACGAGTGTTGACAAATATGATGTCCAAGACACATTTTCAATCAAAGAAAACAAAAAAGATAATACAAAATTTGAAATAAAAGTTGGAAAATTGTCAAAAATAAAATTCAATATTGAAACAAATCGTTTGACAGATGTTGTTACAAATATTGTTGCAAATGTGAACGATTTTGTTAACATATTTGTTAAAAATAAAGATTGTATAGAAGGATGTATGTATTTGAAAGATGGTTTGATAAAATTATCATTTACAAATTCCGATGCAATATATTCAACATATTTTCTTTCAACGGTTGATAAAGAACATTAATTAAACAAATATAAATAAAATGGAATCAAAACTTTCACCAAAAGGTGATAATATTGTTGGAAAACGCTATAAGCGTAGTGAAAAATCATCAAATAATATAAAAGTAATTGGTGCAGATAATGATGACACAACTGTTATTGAAGTGTTAGCAGTTGGTAAAGATTGTGTTGAAACAAAGGTTGGTGAAATTTTGTTATTACCACTTTCATCAATTAGGTCAATTGTAGATGGAACTGAATATATCATTTGTTCCGAACGTGCCGTATTTGCATCAATTAATCAATAATTTAAACAAATAATTAGATAATGTTAAAAAAAGAAGTTAAATTTGGCACAGAAGTGTCACGAAATTTGTTACAAGGTGTTAAAATTTTACATGATGCTGTTGTAACAACAATGGGTGTTGGTGGAAAAAATGTAATGTTTAATCGTGAAGATGGTTTGGCACAAGTGACCAAAGATGGGGTAACTGTTGCAAAATCTATCACACATCTTGCCCACCCGATTCAAAATTTTGGGGCAAGAGTTGTCAAACATTCGGCAATTAGAACAGGTGAAATTGCAGGAGATGGTACAACCACATCAACATTGTTGTCATATCATTTGATTAATGAAGCAATGACTTTAATCGAGAAAGGTTCGAATGTTGTGCAAGTACAAAAAGGTATCGAAAAAGCATCAAAACTTGTTTTAGACAATCTTACCAAATTAAAATTAGAGGTTACAAAAGATAATTCATCAGAAGTTTTAACAAAAGTTGCAACATTATCTGCAAATGGAGATGAAGAAGTTGCAAAACTAATTGTTACAGCAATTGAAGAAGTTGGTCGTACAGGAATAGTATCAGTAACACCATCGAAATACGAAGATGTTAGGTTAGAAAGTGTCTATGGAACAAGAATCAATAAAGGATGGCTATCAGAGAATTTTATCAATAATGGTGAAAAACTTTCGTCAGAATTATTGAAACCAATGATTGTTATTACGGATAAGGATATTTCAAACGCACAAAGTGTTTCAACTGTACTCCAATATGCCTATAATATGGGTAGAAGTGTTTTATTCATGGCAAAATCGTTTAGTGGTGGTGCTATGGGAACATTAATTCAAAATGCTACACAAAATGTTGTAGGAATATGTGCAGTTGAACTTCCTGATTTTAGAGAAGGTTCTTTAGAAACTATTCACGATTTATGTGCAATTACAGGTGCAACATTAATTTCCGATACAACGGGTATTGATATGTTAAATTTTGTTCCCGAAATGGCAGGAGAAGCCGAAAAAGTATCTGTAACAAAATCTGTAACAACAATTGTTGATGGAAAAGGTAAGGAAGAAGCTATTTTACAAAGAGTTGATATTATTCGTAAAGATATTGATTTAACAGAATCAACATTTGGTAAAAATTTGTTACAAATTCGTTTAATGAATTTAATTGGAGGTGTTTGTAACATTCATATTGGAGGAAAGACCAAAATGGAAGCAGAAGAACGTTATGATAGAGCAGAAGATGCCTTAAAAGCAACATATTGTGCTTTAGATGAAGGAATTTTGATGGGAGGTGGTGTTGCACTATTAAGAACAAATAAGATGGTTAATTTCAAAGATAGTGCAATTTTTGAAAACAAACATCAATTGATGGGAGCAAATATTGTAAAAAATGTTTTATCCAAACCATTTGAACAAATTTTACGAAACGCAGGATATGAGGAAAGAGAAATTTATTCATTAATTCATACAATCGAAAATGATGAATTAGTTTGGAACGTATTTGACCCATTGAATGATAAAATCGTTGATGGATATGAAGCAGGTATTATTGACCCATATAAAGTGACAAAAACTGCATTAGAAAATGCCGTAAGTGTATGTGGCACAATTATTACAACAGATTGTGTAATTGAAGAACATTATGAAGCAAACAATGCTTCAAAAATGAATGGAATTGCCGATTTATTGGCACAATTACAGGCATAAATTTTTAATAAATTCAAATTAATAAAATATTTGTCACAAATTTTGTGACAAATATTTTAACAAAAAAAAAACATGGCAAAAAAGAACACAAATGTTGCAGAGCAACTTAAAAAATTCAATGCAAATATTGCAGACGAAGAAATTGTGGAAAAAACTGTTGAGGAAAAACCTAAACATTCTATCAAAGATTATAGTCCAAATGTAAAAAAGAAAGAACTTTTGATAACAGAAGTTCCAAACATTCAACAAATTTCTCACGAAAAAATTTCCAAACAAGATTTGATACAACTTGTTCAAAGACTTCAAACAATACAAGGAGGTTTGAAACAAGAAATTATTCAAGGTATTGAACAAGATTTGGATGTTCGGAATAAATTGTCACAAATTGTTACGCCCGATTTAAGACTTATTAATGAAATTTTAATCAATTTGTAATATAGTACAATATATCAAATGATAAAAAACTTTTTAAAAAAATAATTATGGAAAAAAATAATAATCAAACATATTCCATTCCAATATACGAAGATGGAGTTAAAACCGAATATACAATAGATGGTGTATATGGAGATGAAAAATATTTATATATGCTTAGTATATATAAGGAATTACCATTAATCGTAAATGTCAATCTTAAAAAATAATTTAAAACAAATTAGTTATGTCAAAGAAAATTTTAATAGCGTGTGAAGAATCACAGACAATAACCAAAGCATTTCGTAAATTGGGATTTGAAGCATATAGTTGTGATATACAAGAATGTAGTGGCGGTCATCCCGAATGGCATATTTTAGGAGATGCTATTGATGAAGCATATAGTGGTAAATATTCATTAATGATTGCACATCCACCGTGTACATATTTAAGTAATGCAGGTGCGAGATGGATGTACCCAACCGCAGGTAATATTGATAAAAATAGATACGATAAAATGATTGATGGAAGGAATTTTTTTATGAAATTATATAATGCTCCAATAGAATATATTGCAATTGAAAATCCATTACCTATGAAAATTTGTGAATTACCTGTACATACTCAGATTATTCAACCATTTGAATATGGTCATGCTTATAGTAAAAAAACATTATTTTGGTTAAAAAATTTACCAAATTTGATTCCAACTAATATAATTACCGAATATATACCATATTTACCATCAAATACGGGGGGAGTTAATAGAGGTCAAAAATATAGTAAAGGTATTTCCAAAAATGCTAAGGAAAGTTCCAAAACATTTGAAGGAATAGCAGATGCTATCGCAAATCAATGGTCAAAAATAATTTAAAAATAATCAAAATATGAATATATTATGGACAGATAAATATGCTCCAAAATCTCTTTCACATCTTGTTTTAAATCCCGAAACAAAAGAACTGTTACAAAATTTTGTAGCGAATAAAAATATTCCAAATTTGATATTTTATTCGGAAGCAGGAAGAGGAAAAACAACATTAGCAAAGATATTAATTTCAGAATTGAATGCAGATTCTTTGATTCTAAATGCGTCATTAGATACAAGTATTGATACAATTCGTGACAAAGTTGTATCATTTTGTTCAACAAGTTCATTTGGAAAAATGAAAATTGTATTATGTGATGAAGCAGATAGAATGTCTGAACAAGCATTGGATTCATTAAAAGGAGTTATTGAAAAATTTCAACATATTTGTAGATTCATTTTCACCACAAATCATATTAACAAACTTCCTGACGCTTTATTATCAAGATGTAAACAAATTCCATTTGAAAATGCTTTAGCAAAAGACATTAGATTTGTTTGTGAAAACATTCTTACAAGTGAAAACAAAAAATTTGATAGAAGTGAACTGAAACAAATGATTAAGGACAATTATCCCGACGTGAGACAAATTATTCACACATTGGAACTAAATTCTCAAACAGAATGTTTCAAATATAACCCAAATGTTGTATCAAACTTTGAACAAGATTTTTTACAAATTATTTTTGACAAATCTTCTGCCGAGCAAAGATGGCAAATGTGTAGAGAATTTTTTGTAACAAATGATTTTAACGATTGGGACAAAGTTTATACAATTATTTATAATAATATTGAAATGTTTGAAAATAATTACATAAATGTTTCAATATTAATTGCAAAATATTTGCACCAATCAAAAACAATTCCGAACAGAGAAATTAATTTAATGGCATTTCTTGCCGAAATTTTAAAATTGAAATAGAAATATGAAAGAATATTATAAAAAACATATGTCGGATATACGATTCAATTTTAAATATGATATTAACTATCGTATAGCATATTTGTATGAAAAATATGATAATGATAACAATATGTCATTTGAAGATTTTAAATATTGGTACATACATTGTCAATCAAGAGATGATGAGAGGTTTTTTGATAATTTGGAACAACGTGTTATAAAAGAATTTTATACAGAAATTTCTTCAATTGAATTGGATGAAAAATATTCAAAACTCGTTGATGAGAATTTTTTAACTTATTTTAACAAATTATGACAATAGATGAATATGATAATTTATCATACAGAGAATGGCGACAATTATTTAATAAAAAAGTTTGTGAAATATATTGTCGATTGTCAAATTGTGATATTAACGAATATTATAAAATATGTGGATGGTATCCTGATAAAGAATATAATGAAACACTTGCCGAAGCATATACATTATCATTTTACGAATTGAGACAAGAATTATTATAAAAATTTGTAACAAATCATGTTTGAAATCATACAACATTTAACAAAATTTAAAACAAATTGGAACAAACTTTCTCCAAATTTGCAAAAAGAATTTAGTACGTTTGTTGCAAATAAATTTCTTGCAACAAATTTTGAACAAATTTCTTTTGTAAATGATTTGCAACAATATTCATTATTAACAAATGAGCAAGTTTACAACATTTATTTGAGAAAATTACCCAAATTTGTAAAATTAAATTTTGTTAAAAAAACTAAAAAAGAATTACCAAAAGATTTGATACAATTTCTTTCAAAAATTAAAAAAACTTCTAAAAAAGAATTGGAACAATTTGTTTCAAATTTGTCACAAGAAGAATTTGAAAAATTTTGTAACAATTATGGGGTAGAACAAAAAACAATAAAAAAATGGACAAAGGAAATAATGTGACACAAACATTTGTTGGAGATGTTAAGACAACATTTGTTGAAAATAATGAATCAAACAATGTTCCAAATTATTTTTGGACGAATGATGATGAAAAAACAATACTTGACTATCAATTAAATTTGAAAAAAGATAATTATAAAGCAGGTACATATGATGGAAATAATCTTGATAAACATCAAGAAACTATTGTAACCAATAAAACTGTTATCGATAATCCTATGCGTAAAATTATTGAAAACATTTTTGATGAAAACGAATTTGAAGAATATGATATTGTAAACAAACCAAAACATTACAATTCAGAAGTTTTTCCACAAGCAATTGATATGATGTTACAATTATTTAGTAAAAATGATGTATTAGCATTTTGTAAATTAAATGCTTTCAAATATCGTATGAGATGTGGATTAAAAAATTCTGACAAAATTGTGGAAGATATTGAAAAAGCAATGTGGTATGAAAATAAGTACAAAGAATTGAATACAAATAGCTCAGATGAAAAACAAATTTTAAAAGGATAATGACAAACAAAGACAAAATTTGTAATAAAATTATTGAAAAATCTTCTGCCACAAAAATTTCATATTCACAATTTACAACATTTCACGATTGTCCCGAAAAGTTTAGAAGAAAATATGTGTTAGGCGATTATAGAAGTGATTATAATATTCAACTCATATTCGGCACAAGTATTCACGCTTCAATTCAACATTACGTGGAACAAATTTATTCCAATTCTCACAAATTTGCCAACAAAATTGATTTACATGATTATTTGTATCAACAACTTTGTATAAATTATGAAGAATCTTTGAAAAAGAATTTTCATAAACATTTTTCCAATAATGAAGAAATGGAAGAGTTTTATAATGATGGATGCAACATTTTGGATGAATTGAAACAAGATTGTGAAAAACATTTCCCAAAACATTATGAATATATTGGGTCGGAGTTACATATTGTTTCAAAAATTTTGGAAGAATTTGAATTAAATTTTCAAGCATATATTGATAGCACATTTTTTGATACAATTTCGGATAAACTTGTGATTTTTGACTATAAAACATCAACAAAGGGTTGGAACGAATCTAATAAAAGCGATGAATATAAATTGGCACAATTGAGATTGTATAAATATTTTGTTTCAAAAATTTATGACATTCCTTTGGAAGATATTGAAATTAAATTTGTAATTTTGAAACGAAAAATTTGGGAAGGAAATTCAAAATATGAATCAAAACGTATTTCACATTTTGTTCCAAGTTCTGGAAAGAAAAAAATTCGAGAAAGTTTTGAATTAATTAAGGATTTTGTTGAACTAAATTTCACAAATAAGGGTTCATATATTAAGGACATAGAACGTAAAGCAAATCCGTCCAAATTTACTTGTACATATTGCCCTTTTAATGTCGATTGTGAACACGCTTTTAAATAAAATTTGATAGAAAATATTTATGATAAAATTTATAGAATTATTAGAGAAATTTAAACCAATTGTTGTTGGAAATAATATTTTAATAAATGATGATTGTTTCAATGTTATGTCACATATTCCCAATAAAAGTGTCGATTTAATTATATGTGATTTACCATATGGTACGACAAAAAATAAATGGGACATCATATTACCTTTTGATAAACTTTGGATTGAATATGAAAGAATAATTAAACCAAAAGGTAATATTATACTATTTGGAACAGGTTTGTTTGCATATAAATTGGCATTGAGTAACGAAAAATTATTTAGATATGATATGATATGGAAAAAGAGTAAATGTGGCTCTCCATTGACGGCTAAATATATGCCATTAAAAAAACATGAAATGATTTTGGCATTTGGTAAAAGTGCTTCAACATATAATCCTCAAATGACCGAAGGAACTCCATACAAAAGACAATGGACACCAAATAAAATTAATAATATGGAATATGGTATAGCTGGAGTTCAAACCAATAATAAAGGTACTCGTCATCCCATAACAATATTGGATTTTCCTCAAAAATGGAGAAGACAAGACCAAATACATCCAACTCAAAAGCCGATTGAATTAATGGATTGGTTGATTAAGTCATATTCAAATGATGGCGATATTATTATGGATAATTGTATGGGAAGTAATAGTGTAGGAAAAGCGTGTGAAATATTTGATAGGACATATATAGGTATTGAAAAAGATACTACTTATTACAATATAGTTATAAATAATTAAAAAAAATACATGAAAACAAAACTTAGAGCAAATAATTTTAGTTATTTTATCAGTCGGTTTGAACCAGATATTCAAATTGAATCCGAATTTGTCGCAACAAAAATATTTGAAATTAAATCCGATAAAGTATTTCAGATAGATTCCAAAATAATAATTTCGGACACATTGTCTAAAACTAAATTTGAATATTATTTCATAGTGAAAGACAATTATTATGATATAAATTCGGATATGACTATTTTGATTGGATATATTGTAAATAAATTATACAAACCATTAAATGAATCTGAATCAAATGTATTAATTCAATGTGGATGGAATGTTCAAATATAAAAATAAAATTTGATATAATGAAACTGACTATTGACCGAAACACTATGTTAACCAAAACTAACATAGAATTATTAGTACCAACTTATGATGAATATAAAAAATTCACAGAATTTGCCAAATTTTCTTTACCAAAACTTTTGAACAGAGCTATGTCACTATATGTTAGTGATGAAGAATTTCGTAAAAAAATTTCTAATCATTTGGATTTAACAATTTGGAACAAAAATTTTTAACATGAATTACAAAGTTTTGTTTGAAAGAGATGGTAAATTATTTCAAAGAAGTTTAAATCAAATTGAGCAAAATTTTGTTGACAATTTTGTAGATAAAACTTATCTAATTAGTGGAACATTTGATAATCTCAATAGAGAAGATGTTCAAAACATTGTCAAAAATTTTGGTGGAAAAATTGTAACAAGTGTGTCCAAAAAACTTGATTATTTAATATTGGGCGATGATTTCGGTAAATCTAAATTCGATAAAGCAAACAAGTTTGGAACAAACATAATTAATAAAGACGAATTTGTAACAAAATTTTTAACATGAATTATATAAAAAAAGAAGAAAGAAAAAGAATTTTATTTATTACAGATTCATTAAATTGCACATCAGGTGTCGGAAATATTTCACGAGAAATTGTATATGCTACGGCAAATCATTTCAATTGGTTAATAATTGGAGGATTTCAACAAACACAACATCATGGTAAAATATTTGATTTATCAGAAAGTGTTAATAATGAGCGTGGGTTTGTTGACAGTAATGTGTTAGAAATTCAATACAATGGATATGGTGACAAACATTTGTATGAACATATTGTTAATAAAGACCATATTGATGCTGTAATTCTAATGTCCGACCCAAGAAGTCACATAGAATTCTTTTCAAATTCAAATTTATTCAAAAATGTTCCAATTTGTTGGTATAACATTTGGGATGCTTCTCCCACACCACATTTTAACAAACCATATTATGATTCATGTGATACCATTATAAATATTTCCAAATTTACTGATAATATTGTAAAAGAAATTTTATATGAAAATATTGACACAAAAACTGTAAAATATGTTCCACATGGATTTGATGAAAATGTTTTTTACAATGTTGATAGAGATGGTATAGAATCACATAAATTTACACAATTCTGTCATTTGTCAAATATTGATAGAAAACAATTCAATATTTTATTCAATTCGGTAAATATTCCTCGAAAAAATATTCCCGTATTATTGGAAGCATATAAAATGTTTGTAGATAATAATGATTTCAAATACAATGATTTCAATTTGATATTACATACCCAAGAAAAAAACTTGGGAGGTAATATTCCAAAAATGATGGAAGGATTGTATGGAAAACATCATAAATATAATGTGACAATTTTGGAACAAAGATTTGATACAAATATGATGCGATATTTGTACAATGCTTGTGATGTTTTAGTTCTTCCATCTTGTCAAGAAGGATTTGGTATGTCTTTGGGCGAAGCGGTTATGTGTGAGAAAATGATTATTGCTCCGTTACATGGTGGAATGTCTGACCAAATGGATTTTGGAAATGGAATTTGGTCTGAACCAATTTTTGAATTTAATTCTGTATTAACATCAAACGAAGTTGTTCCATACATTTATTCACATTATATTGACAAAAAAGATTTGTTCAAAGCATTGAATAAAATTTATCAATTAGATGAGCAAGATAGAAAATTACGTGGCAAAATTGGTAGAGAATTTTTTATATCAAATAATTTGACAGCAAATTCTATGACAGAAAGTATTGGACAAATTTTGAATGAAAGTATTGAAAAATTTGTAACAAAACCTAATTACATTTTAACAAAAATTTAAACAAAGATGACAACACGAGAAAAAATAGATAATTTGTTAAATAATTGTTCCGAAACATATTTGGACAGTATTTGGAGGAGTTTGTTGAATTATCATAATTTAACAGATTTACAGAAATTTGGATACAAAGTTGGTGAGAGTCGATATAAACTTTGTAGGAACTATGCTTCACAAATTTTTGAAATTGTTAAAGACGGTGAGCAAATTATGTTTTGGGATAATCGAAATACAACTTTTGAAGATGATATAGAATGGAATAAATTATCAACTTATTTCGATGAAATTAAAAACAAACGGGTAGAAGCATTAAAAGAAGAAATTAGACTAATAGAAGAAGCTGAATCAATAGAGAAAATTTAATGAACCAAACCATATTAATAACCGCACCAATATTCAGCATATCAGGATATGGAAAAAAGTCAAAAGATATTGTAACAAGTATTATCAAAAATTATGAACAAGATTATGATATAAAAATTGTTGCAAATAATTGGGGTACAAACCCGAATAAAATTGATGATACATTAACCAAATTTGTCGTAAGCAAAATTGAATCTGCTCCACAAATTTATATTCATATTGGTTTACCAAATGAGATGAAACGAATTGGAACATTATATAACATATTGTTCACATCATCAATTGAAACAAATATTATGGATGTTTCTTGGGTACAGGGAGCAAATTTAGCAGATTTGGTGATTGTTCCAAGTGAATTTGCTAAAGAATCTTTGATACAAACTGTTTATAAAAATGACCAAAATGGTGAAACAATTAAATTCGCACAAAAATGTGAAATATTGTTTGAAGGAATTGATACAAATTTGTTTCAAAAGTTAAAAACAAATGATTTAGATTTGTCACAAATTCGTGAAAAATTTTGTTTCTTATTTGTTGGACAATGGGTGGGAGGAACATTTGGTAATGATAGAAAAAATATTGGCAATTTGATAAAAACTTTTTGTGAAACATTTAAAACAAAAGTTGATAAACCTGCCCTAATTATTAAAACAAATATGGGTAATTCTTCAAAATTGGATTATTACAAATGTTTGGAAGAATTGCAAGAAATTAAAGAACAACATTGTCCCAAAAATTCTCCCAATATTTATTTGTTACACGGTGAGTTTACAGACATGGAAATGGTTAAGTTATACAATCATCCCAAAGTGAAGACGTTTGTGTCTCTAACGAGAGGGGAAGGCTTTAACAGAGTTCCTGCCGAATTTTCTTGTGCAACACATAAACCAATTATTCTTCCAAATTATTCGGGACATTTGGACTATATTGACCAAAATCATTCATTCTTAATTGGAGGAACTTTGATTGATGTCGATAAAAGTGCTTTAGTGCCAAATATCATCATTCGGGGGTCAAAATGGTTTGAACCAAATTATGACACAGCATCAAAACTTTTGAAACAAGTTTTTGACAATTATCCTAAAACATTAGATGTGGGAGAGCGACAAGGAAGAAAAATTCGTGAACAATTTTCTTTACAAAAAATGGATGAAAAATTGAAACAAATTTTTGACGAATATGTTCCAAGATTTGCCGAAATCAAATTACCAAAATTTTTGCAATAATTTTTTCTGCGAAAATATTAAAAATATTTCATAAATTGTTTGCATATGTCACAAGTTTGTTCTAAATTTGTGACATATTCTTTTAAATAATAACTTAAACAAAATTAATGATATGAGATGGTATAATATTCCTTCATATTATTTAAAGAAAAATAAAGACGAAATTGGTTTAACATATTTGACATCATATTCAACTAATCCAAATATTTTGTCAAAAAATGTTGGCACAGTTCGTACAGATAAATTGGAACAATATATTAACAAATTTTTAAAATAAAATAATTATGTCGCATTCAAAATTTCAACCATCTAAAAATTTTTCACCAACGACATTTGGTAAAGACTCTGTTCATATAGCATTTGCAGATATTTGTAATAAATGTGAAAAGAAATCTGATTATAAAAAATATGTTAATAATATTCATAGATTTAGAAAACTTATACACTCTATATCAACAACTAAATTTGATAAGGATGTTGGACTAATTTTACTTAAAACATTTACTGTGAACGAACATAACAACACAATAGTATCGCATTATAATAATATAATAAAAATAATTTATAATGAAAATTTAATAAACAAATGATGGAACAAACAAACCAAAATCCTGTCCAAGTAGTGACAGTTAAACACAAAATTCCTTTATTCAAAGGTGAAGAACAAGCTAACGCTATTGAATTGATTCAATTAACCGAACTTGGGTACGAAGTTGTGGCACAAAAAGATTTGTACCAAATTGGTGACAAAGCTGTATTCATTGAACCCGATTATTCAATTCCCGATACCAAATTATTTGAATCATATATTCGTCCACAAGGCGACCCAAAGAAAACAAGACTTGGTTCAAACAATCGAATTAGAGCCATTAAATTCAATTTACATCGTGGAGATGATATGCCAACATATTCGCAAGGAATTTTGTTACCATTGGAAGTTGTGCAATCATATTGCTTCGGCACAGTTAGTGGACAAGTTGAATATTATTTGAGAAATATTGATTTGATGAAAACACTTGAAATCACAAAATGGGAAGCACCCGATGAAAATCAAAAAGGTAGTGTAAAAGGAGGAAATTCCAAACCATTTCCAACAGGAATGTATAAAACAGATGAAACAAATGTGAACAAACTTTGGGGCAAATTGCAATTTCCGATGAGTTTAGTTGTTACAAAGAAAAAAGATGGGTCGAGTGTTTCAATTTATTACAAAAATGGTAAATACGGAATTTGTTCAAGAAATCTTGAAAAACCATTGTATATTCAGAAAGTTGTTGGACAAAGAAATAAAACATTTTTAGAGAAAATTCTATTTTGGAAAAAATTTAATCCATACATTTATGAAGAAGTATTGAATGATTCAGATTTTGTAAAGGTTGGTAAAAAATATTTGGATAGATTAGTTGAATATTGTGAAGATAATCGTGGACAATGTTTGGTGTTACGTGGTGAATTAATTGGACAAGGGTCAAAAGGTTCTGGAAATAAAAATAATCCAGATGCGAAAGGAAGTCCTGATATTCATTTTTATGGTGCAGATTTATATTACAACATTAGTGAAAAACTTGAAGAAAACGGTTTTAAATTTTTATGTCAACATCTTGGTTTAACACGTTGTGATATAGTTTTTGAAGAAACATTTGATTCAAAAGAACATTTGCAACAAACTTGTGACAAATATTTTAAAGATAATATGATTGAAGGACTTGTTGCAAGAACATATGATTCAAAAATTTCTATGAAAATTATGAATCCCGAATATGACTCAAAAAAATAAAAATTTTAAACAAATAATAAAATGAGATTCAAAATAAACGATACCGAATACAAAGTGTATTTCCGACACACAAACGTTCCACAGACAATTCGTGCCGTACATCATAAACACAATTTGAAACAAACAATTGTTTCAGAAGGCACAATTTTTATGACGGAAGTTTTTGTATATAATGTGACACATGATTTGATATTCATGGAAAGTATGAGTGAATGTGAAATTTTTGACAAATATGATAAAAGACTTGGAATGAATTTGGCTATTAAAAATTTGTTGAAAGAATTGAATGTAAGTTCAACCAAAGATGTAACCGTAATATCAGAATACATTAAAGAAACTTGGTTTAATTTTAAAAAGAATGTGCAATACAAATATTTAATTCAAAAATAATAACAAATGATTAATGAAATGAATTTCACGGTATGTCCGTGTCTAAAATCGCAACAATTATTAAAAAATAATACAACAGATATTTGTTTCAAATGTGGGAGAACAAATATTGAAAACAATGGACAAATTATTGACCCAATTGAATATTGGAAAAATTTGCCACAAATTTATAAAGATTTAACTGTCACAAATGATGATGGATATAAATATGTTCCATATTTTTTACAACAGCGTAATAAAATCATTTATTTGGAACAGAGTGAATTGAACAATGAATTTGAATATGTTGTTGCAAAATTTGAAAATAACAAAATTAATATGGAATCTGCCCAAAGAATTCCTTTCATGGAATTTAACAAAGTTTTGTTACAAATTGGTTAAATAAATTAGGATTTGTAACAAATATGTTTTAAATTTGTTACAAATCTTTTAATGAAAATAATTATGCTAAATCTAATAATTAAAAAACCATATGACCACAATTACATTTGCAATCACCGTGTGTGACGAACTTATTGAATTTGAAAGATTATTGCAACATATTTTAAATCAAATTGGTGACAATGATGAAATTTTAATCATCAAAGATAAATCCAAAGGTGATGAAAAAGAATTTGGAAAAATTTGTTACAAATATTTGCAAAATAAAAATATTCAACATAAATTTGTCACAACATATTTGAACAAAGATTTTGCAACATTTAAAAACAATATTGTAACAAATGCTACAAAAGATTTTATTGTACAAATTGATGCAGATGAATTTATTTGTACAAATTTTGTAACAAATTTGAGACAAATATTTGAATTAAATCCTCAAATAGATTGTTACACAGTTGCAAGAGAAAATTATGTTAATGGAATTACTGAACAATATTTGAAACAAATGTCTTGGAGAATTGATGACAAATCTCGTATAAATTTTCCCGATAGACAATTTAGAATTTTTAAAAATAATGGAAAAATATTTTGGAAAAATCCTGTTCACGAAGTTTTAGATGGATGGAGAATTGTCTCAAATTTGCCCGAAATTTTGTTTCTAATGCACGTAAAATCTATTGATAAACAAATGTCTCAAAATGAATTTTATGCACAAAATTTTTAACAAATAACATGACAAACTTTTTAGAAAAATTGAATGAAATTGCTGTTACAGATGATAGTTGGAAAGAAAAATTTGAATATGATATTGAGAATGAACGTTGGCTCAAAATTTCGGGACAAATTTCTTTAAAAATTTTATCATATTTGCGAGAAAATGGTTTGAACCAATATTCGATGATAGACAGTTTGGGTATTTCTGCCGAACTTTGTGACAAAATTGTTAAAGGTAGTTACAATTTTGACATAGATTTGATTACAAGAATTGAACAGAATTTTAAAATAAATTTGATAGAAATTTTATGAGAAATAAACGAACAAAAATAGATTTTTCAAAACATGAATTTAAGACATATGAAGACAAATATGTTACAATTTTTGAATTAAAACTTCCTAACACAAGAATGAATTCAATTCAATATATAAATTGTTGTGGAATAATGTCTGTAACAGGTGATTTTGGTAATTGGATTTTTTGTAGAGAATTTCACCCAAGTTCTGATGGATATGTTTCAGCAGGATATTGGGATGAAAAATTGCAAATATCTTCGGTACAAAAATCACATGAATTTGATTCAGATGAAACTTTGGAAGATATTATTGAATTTGAAAAGAATTTTCAGAACGATTTTGCCGACGAATTAGATGAAGAAATTGTCGATTGGATTGATACATTAAAAAATAATGTCAATGATGAACATGAATATGTGTATCAAGCATATCGAGAAACACCAAGCAATGTCGAATTCGAATCAATTCCTTTCGGAGAAGTGAGACATATTTGGCTAAATTACATTTACGATGGATTTGATGAAATGTGTGAGAGAATTAAACAACAAGAAAATGGTACAAAACTAATCTTATAAATGGAACAATGACTGTAAAAGAAAAGATTATCAACAACCTTGTGTTGCTACCCGAAAATCATGCTACCGAAATTGTTAATGCTTATCTTCCAACAATTAATAAAGAAATGCAAAATACGTGTTCTGGATATACATTTTGTTGGGACTGTGATTCCGAATATCCTGATTATGGAATGTATTTTTATGGTCTTTGGAATGAAATGTTAGCTCCAATAGTCCTTAATTGGATTGATGAAAATATGCCGCAAGCATGGTTCAGAGTGATATATGAACAAATTGTGTCTCAAACTATATTAGACAACAAATTACAAGAAAATGAGAAAAATGTTATTTGAAATAAGTGAAGAAAATTGTGCAATATTATTTACAAATTCCATATCATTATATGTAATAGGAATTGGCGAAACCGATTACACTATACATCGAGACGCAAGAGAAATATTCAATTGGTATCAAAGTAATAAACCACAATATTGGTATAATATAGTTGATAATAAATTCCATATCACACATTATTTTGCACACAATTTACAGACAATTTACAGACAATTTTATATGAAGGTAATAAACGAGAATTTATCAAAATTGGTGGAGAAGTTTATAAAATTATTGAAGTTAAAATTGAAATACCAAACAAAGTTGAAACATATATTGAATTATGTGGTAGAAGAAATGATAATCCCGAATTAAAATATAAAGTTTTGATAGATAAATTAGATGAAAATGATAAATTTTGGTTTAATGTAACATTAGAAAAAGATGACACAAAAGGAACAATTTGATAAAACAAAATTTGTATTTGAATTTTTGAGATTTGAATATATTTCTTCCATAGATGAAAGACATCAACAACCATTCAAATTTAATGTCAATGATAAAGTTGGATATTTTGTCCATAAATCTATATTAAATTTGGAACATAAAACTGTTCCATACAAAGTTTATATAAAACCATTTGACACAAATTTTGTAATTCATAAGAACAAATATCAATTTGGTAATAATTGGACAGATTTGATGCAATTAATTGTACATATTTGTGAAAAATATGATAGACAACTTTATGAATTTTTTGTTGACACAAATGGTTTAACTATTGAAGAAGTTTTTAACAATGTTGTTAAAGAAATTGAGCAAATAAAAAATGAATATAATTTTTAAACAAAATCAATATTATGCCAAAATATATTTTAGTAGAAGCATATTCTTATAATATGTCAAATAATGTTTACGACGATTATCAACCAATAAGACATTATAAAGTTTATGATAATTTTAATGTGGCAAACCATGAATTATATTGTCAAGAAAAGAAATTTCATAAGAATTTTGGTGAATGTGAATATTATCAATTTCAAGACGATGAAACATATTATTCAGAAAAATATGACCAAATTATTTACCCACCAAAATTATACACAGTAACAAATTTTTAAACAAATATCATGAATAAAATTGAAACAATAGAATATAAGGGAACAATTGTTCCAAAATTTCAAGCAGAAGGTAATGCAATGCAATGGGTTAAGCCGTTTGCAGAACGTCTTGTAAAAGGTATTGGTGTTGAAGTTGGTGTCAATCGTGTAGAATGGATGTCGTTTGGTGATGCTTATCAAGAATTTGTTGCAAATGCTATTTTCAATGGGAAACAAAAATATACAATTGATTCCGATTATATGTTTACATATTTTAAAGAATTTGCAACAAATTTTGACCTCGATTATACAAATTCGTTTCCAATTGACCCAAGTTTGGACACACGTTGGGATGCAACAAATTTTCCCATAGATTGTTTCAATCTTGATTACATTATTAATTCACATATTTTGGAACACGTACCAAATGTTGTTGAAACATTGGAATATTGGAAAGGAGCATTGAAAGAAAATGGAATCTTGTTTACATATCTACCAAGTTACAAATCCGAATATTGGAAAGTTCAAAATAATAGAAAACATTTACACGAATTTCGTCCAAAACAGTTTAAAAAATTGTTACAAGATTTAGGGTTTAAAAATGTGTTTGTAAGTGGAACAGATTTGAACAATAGTTTTCTGGCAATTTGTAACAAATAAATTTAACAAAATAATTATGAAAAATATTGGAAATGTTTTATCACTGTTTGACGGAATAAGTTGCGGACAAATTGCATTAGATATAAGTCAAATTAAATATGATACATATTACTCATCTGAAATTGATAGTAAAGCTATGTCTGTAACAAATTATAATTATCCTAATACAATTCAGATAGGTGATGTAACGAAAATTGACACCAAAATTTTACCAAAAATCGATTTATTAATTGGAGGTAGTCCATGTCAAGGGTTCAGTTTTAGTGGAAAACAATTAAACTTTGATGACCCACGTAGTAAATTATTTTTTGAATTCGTTAGAATTAAAAATGATATAAATCCAACATATTGGTTATTGGAAAACAATAAAATGAAGAAAGAGTATTCGGATAAAATTTCCGAATTATTGAGTTGTGAACCAATTAAAATAAATTCTGCATTAAAATCTGCACAAAATCGGGAACGACTATATTGGACAAATATACCAAATGTTACTATACCAAATGATGATAAAATCATGTTAAAAGATTTGGTTGGAGAATATGAAGGAATATGGGTTTATCCTCGTGGTTATAATAAAGGTGGTGTTAAATCATATAAAGGTAAATCTCCAACAATTACAACAAGTGCTTGGGAGCATAATTTTTTTATAATGAAAAATGGTAAAAAAATTTCATTTAGTCCCGAACTATGTGAACAGTTACAGACATTACCGATTGGATATACGAAAATTTTATCAAAATCTCAAAGAATTAAACATATTGGAAATGGTTGGACAGTCAATATTATTTCACATATTTTAAACAATATTCCTTTATGAAAAATTTGCCACAACAAATGTACGAAGGTTGGTATGTTTTTAACAAAACAATTGCCACAACAATTCATTACGTAGAAGCATTCTTAATAGAAGAACGTGACATACATGGTTCAACAACAATGTACAAATTTCGTTACGAAGCTGTTAACAAACAATTAAATTTCACACAAACATTTTTTCAAAGTATGTGTCCAAATATGAAAGAACTAAAATTGTTCAATTATTATGAAGACGCTAAAAAATTTTTAACAAAATGATTATGAAAATTGGAAAATATGACGTAATTTACACAAATCTTGAAGAAAATTGTGGCAAAATTACCATAATTGATGAAAATGAATACAAATATTCATATCAATGGGGTTCAATGGGAGGAACAATTGAACAATTTTTGAAACAAATTAATTCGGAATATTTTTGTGACAAATTATTATCTACCGACGAAAGCTATGTGACAGATTGGCGAAAAACTTTTAGAAACATTCGTGAACATATTCGAGATGAAATTGGTTTAAAATGGTATGAGCATATGGAATTTCAAACACATTTGCGACAAAATTTGAATGATTTTCAAGAACGTTGTATAGAACAAAATGATGAAAATTATTTTGTCAATTATTTTCATAAATATGTGGGAAATTATTTGGATTACAGTTTAATAGATGACCATTATGATGCAGAAGAATTGGAAAATGATTTTAAAAACATTAGCGAAGTTTGGTATTTTCTTGACAAAAAACCTTCACAAAAATACAAAGATTTCAATAAATTGCATAAAACTTTGGTAAAAAAATTAATCAAACTTGAAACAAAATCTGCAAAGTTTTTGTCAAAAATAAAATAATTTTATGAAAATTATTTACAGAATTTCTCCCGAAGGAGCAGGATACAAGAAAAATAAACCAAATTATGTGAACAATGAAAATTGTCTCAAAAATTTTATAAAAGTGTTTGGTGCGGACGATATTTTGATATTGTTTGATGAAGATTATTGTATCAAAAATTATGAAAGTGTTGACCCAAATGTTCAACAAAGTATTTTAGATTTTGATATGTTAATTGAATCTTGTGATAATAATTACATTGATTATAGATTTATTCAAGCAGGTTCTTCGGCACAATCATTTAATGAAGCATTAAAAATTGCTCTAACATATGAAGACGAAGAAATTGTATATTTTGTTGAAAATGATTATATTCACAAATTTGGTGCAAAAAATGTGTTACAAAATGTCTTTGAAACAAACATTTGTGACAAATTATTTGTATCTTTGTATCAACATCCCGACAAATTTTTACACAGTAATTTTGGAGGAAATCCGTTTGTAAATGCAAATGGTGGATATAACACAATTTTATATGCGTCACAAGATTGTTATTGGAATGTGGTTGATAGTACGACAATGACATTTGCAACAAAAGTGAAAACTTTGAAAGAATGTGTATCAATTATTAAAGAATTTACATTCGGAGATTATCCATTTGATGCACCAATGTTTTGGAAATTAAATAAAAATGGATGCAAACTTGTTACACCATTGCCAACATTTGCAACACATGGTGAAACAGAATGGTTATCAAAATTTGAAGATTGGGAACAAATTATAACAAATTAACATGCAACAAACTCTCCCAAATTATTTTGTACAAGTTGATAAAAAATATCACATTGCCCAAATTCGTGAAATATTTGATTACAAATTTTTTAACATACATGGAACACTTCATGTTGAATATGTTTACGAATCATATTCAAGTAAAATTAAAGACAAAATTATGTTAAAAGTTGTTGACAGATTTAACGAATTTGACAAAATATATGATGATAAATCTATTGCAACAAAATATTTCAATGAAATTAAAAAAGAATTTGAACCATATTTTGAACAACTTCGTTGCAAATTAAAATCAAATAATTTGAAACAAATTAAACATAATATTGCTAATGGAATTAGTGACAAACGTTTGTTCAATAATTCTGCCGATGATTGGCGATATTCCTAAACAAAATTAATGACATGAATATAGAAATTATTGAAGATAAATGTGTCAATATGTTACAAATAAATGTTGACATTAGTGGCAAAATGGTGAATATTTTTCATGGAAACACATGGGACTTTGAGAGAGATGGATACACATTTAAAAAACTTTTTGTCAAATTAGGACATATTGTTAATTTAACACAAATTTGTGAAGAAGATGAAGAAATTTAGCATAATAATTCCTACACACAAAGCCATAGAATATTTGAACATATGTCTCAAAAGTTTGACACAAATTAATGACAAACATTTATTCGAAGTGATTGTCATTTGTGACGGATATTTTTCATTACACGAACAAACTCTTGAATTATATTCAAAAACGCTTGATTTAAAAGTGCTAAAGTTTGAAACAAATCGTGGCATAGCAACTTCTATTAATTATGGTGCATATTCTGCCCAATATGAGACAATATTGATAATGAATGATGACAATATTGCTCCAAAATATTTAATGTCTTATATTAGAGATATTACATATTTTTACCCAAATAATTTTTGCATAAGTTTTCCACAAATTGAACCAAGACCATCAATTTTTAAAAGAACGGTTTGTAAAAATTTGGGAGAAACATTTAATAAATTTGATTGGGAAGCATTTGATGAAATCTCTGAATATAATTGGAATGGTTGTGACAAACATCTTGGTACATTTCCATTTGTTATAAATAAAAAATTGTTTATGAGTGTTGGAGGATTTAGTGATGAATTTGGGAGTAAGGTTGGATTTGTTTCTGATTGGGATTTTTTTGTAAAAGTTTCTAACATTGTTGACATAAAAATTTGTAACAATTGTTATTTCTACCATTTTTCACAAATTTCTTCAAGCGAAGCATCTGCAAAAGAATCTGAAATAAATGCTCATCATTTTTTCAATTTCAAATGGGGAAGATATGGTAAAATTAATTTGGAACAAACAAGTTATTTGGGTTACAAACTGTAATTAAAAATTTATATAAATATAGAAAAAATTAAACATT